>Ga0076306_103_pt1 | contig 264980 bp, 255 predicted proteins | sample RifGroC1_FD_68019 | JGI IMG/M metagenome (GOLD analysis project Ga0076306, IMG submission 68019) | candidate division CPR2 bacterium GW2011_GWC1_41_48
GTTCCACCGCTTGTGCGGGTCCCCGTCAATTCCTTTGAGTTTTAATCTTGCGATCGTACTCCCCAGGCGGTCTACTTAACGCGTTAGCTTCGCTACGGAGAGGGTCGATGCTCCCCACAGCTAGTAGACATCGTTTACGGCGTGGACTACCGGGGTATCTAATCCCGTTCGCTCCCCACGCTTTCGTTCCTCAGCGTCAGTACTGCTCCAGTGCGCTGCCTTCGCCATTGGTGTTCCTCTCGATATCTACGCATTTTACCGCTACACCGAGAATTCCGCGCACCTCTAACATACTCTAGTTAATTAGTTTCGGACATGTTCCCGAGGTTGAGCCTCGGTCTTTCACATCCGACTTAACCAACCGCCTACGAACTCTTTACGCCCAGTGATTCCGGATAACGCTTGCATCCTACGTATTACCGCGGCTGCTGGCACGTAGTTAGCCGATGCTTATTCGATGTGGCTGATCATCCTCTCAAACCAGCTACTCGTCTTAGCCTTGGTGAGCAGTTACCTCACCAACTAGCTGATAAGTCGCAGGCCTATCCCAAAGCGCCCGAAGGCTTTAATCTTACGATACTATGCGGTATTAGCCCACCTTTCGGCAGGTTATTCCCCACTTTGGGGTAAGTACCAACGCGTTACTCACCCGTCTGCCACTGCCCCGAAGGGCCGTTCGACTTGCATGTGTTAAGCACGCCGCCAGCGTTCATCCTGAGCCAGGATCAAACTCTCCAAAAGTGCCTGAATAAATTCAGGACTTGAAGAGTGAACCTAGTTTTTAGAAGTTCACTTTAATTTTTTTTGAATTGAAGGGGTTCAATTCCTAACACTCTTAAGCTGTCAAGTTTCTCTGTCTAATTAAGACGATTTAAAAACATTCAAAGGGTTTTCCTTTGGAATGTTTCAAAGAACATCTTCCTTTTCCAAATTCATACAGCAAAAATATATTATATTATTTGAGTATGAATGTCAACGGTTTTTTGATACGGTTTTTGAAAGAAATTTTGGCCAGAAAATCTAAATTCAAAACAACCATTGAATTTCCAATGATTAGATGACTGAATTATCAATCTCTTCCAATAATTCCGTAATCTCTTCAACGCCTCCTCCGAAGTGTCTCAAGTCTTCAAAAACCAAGAATTTGGCTCCCAACGCCTTTGCGTTTTCCTTGCCACTTGCAAATGGCACTAAATGATCATCACGAGAATGCATGACAACAAAATTTCTGCAATGCTTTTTGATTTCTTTAAAATCATATCCGTTTTCTGTATAAAACCCGTGATTCGGCTCCGACTTTATAGGCATTTTTTTAATAAAACCAGAATTTGTAGCCAACAAGATTACCTTTTTAACCCTTTTGTCTTCCGGCAACTTTTCAAGCCACCTCAAAACTGCCACACCACCGCGAGAATGTCCTAATATAATCGTATCCTCATCTGGTTTTGCCTTTTCCAACTCTTTCATCCATTCTTCAATGTGTGGGTTATCCGCCTTTGGCAGCAAAGGTATGATAGCAGGGATGCTTCTATCTTTCATTTCTCCAGCAAACCACGGATACCATTTTCCATTTGGATTAGTGTCCTTGCCATGCATCAAAATCACTTTCATAAAATCTTCCACTTCATTTCATTTCATTTCATTTCATTTCATTTCATTTCATTTTGTAATTAAACCATTCTGATTTGATATTTGATATTTTCCGAATGGATTCCCGCCTCCACGGGAATAACGGGGAGAAAAGGCGGTATTGGCGCAATCGCTCCGCTTTTTCACAATGACCCCTTCCCAATAGCCTATTTCTTCATCCACTTTTCTTTTTCTTTTTTCTTGTGATGCTTTTTTAGATCGGCTTTCAATTTGGGCCTAAAGATAAAGATGGTATAGATAATCCAGGCAAAAAGAGCTAAAACCCAAGTATACAGCCAAAGCCTATAACCAAAATATGCGGTTTCCTCATAAGCAAAAAAGGATAAAAACGCGCCAAAGAAAGCAAAGCCCCAAGTCCATTTAAAGAAATAATTTAGGTATTTCTTGTAGACCCTCTCCTTTAGTTTCCAAATCTTTCGAGGCAATAAATATTTTACAATAATTCCGCCAAGAAATAATACTCCGGAAATCGATAAGATAATTATCATAAGAATATTACCCCTCGGAGAAGAGCAAAGATAACCAATCGAAATGTATTTAGTCAGAAAATCTGCAATAGGTTTCCAAATTGAAAGTAGTTTTGTTTTCATACTGTTTTCTCCTTTTCAAAAACAATTCCATAATGATAATGTCCGACATCAACCTCGCCCAATATCTTAAATCCAGCTTTTTTAGTAAGCTCCACCAGTTCTTTTTTCGTAAGACGTTTTTCTTTTGGCGGACCAATTGGAGTTTCTTCCTTTAACCACTCTACAACCAGAAGTTTTCCGCCGGCTTTTGTAAACTCATATACTTTTTTAAGGACAATATCTTTGGTTCTTAATGAAGACAAAGTATTTGCCAAAATTGATAGATCGGAGAGAAGCTCTCGATCGATATTTAGGGTTAATAAGTTACTGTGCTTAGTGGTAATATTTGCATATCCCCGATGCAACGCAATGCCATCGATTCTCTTTAGAAGTTCGTCGCTCACATCAACAGCAATCACCTTACCGGAAGGCCCTAAATTTTTAGCAGCCGCAAATGTCCAATGTCCTGCACCAGAACCAAAATCGATAACCACGTCTCTCTTGTTAATTCCAACTTCTTCAATTGTTTTTTCGGGGGATACAAAGCGCCTAGAACTCATAATGATATCCTAAGCGCTTTAGTAAAAAATTTCAATTATTTCTTTTTGTTTTTACTTTTGCTTTTTGCATTATTGTTATTTTTTGAGCTCTCCACTACCTGAACTTTGCCAAGCCTCTGTCTGTAATAAACATAAACAGCAATTGCTATAAAGATTAGCCATAACCACCATCTTGATTTAGTTGTAGAATTATCATCATTTTTGGTTTCATCCTTGCTCCCAGCAATCTCTTTGTTGTCCTCTGTTCCCTTAACTTCTTCTTTCTTCTCTGTGGATGAAGAATCGTCATCAACCCAAGAAGAATAGGCGAGCCTTTGAGCGCTCGCAACAGTTACAGAACCAGAAGCTATAGTACTAGCTGGCGCCTGAGGCATGCCAACGACACTATATGGATCCGAAACGTTTCCTAAAGCATCTTTTGCAACTAATCGATATTTATATGTCTTGCCATTAGTAAGTCCGGAATCATTGTAAGATTCAGAACCATTAATAGTACCTAATAGTGTTTCTGTTCCGTCATCATTGATTCGATAAACATCTACCACAACCGCTTCCGGAAATTTATCCCAACCAATCTGAACACCACCAGAAGATGACACTACAATGACATTTTTAAACTGATACGCAAATGTGTCAGCTTTAATGGCGAATGTGTTTAGGTCGTCTTCGCTTGCATTGCCTTTAGCGTCGATACCGGAAATTACCACTTTAATACTACCTTCAACATTCTGCGTAACCTCGTAAATGCCTTCAAAAACTTGAGGCAAAGTATTGCTTGACTTAAGTTCTAGAGGCGCTAAATCAACTTGATTGCCATCGAGATCGGTAAACGAGATTTTAGCTAAAACCTCTGAATCTTGTTGCAGGCCTTCCGAAGGAGTGACTCTTATTTCAAGATTCCTTTTTGTTTTTACGATAGATAGGGTCGAGACATCAATTACTGTTCCTCCCACGTCAACCCACTTAAAAATCGGGCCAGCGTCTTTTGGAATAGTTGAATCAGTACTTGCCGGATCACTTGCATTTCCGGCAAAGTCAACCGCCGTAACTGCCACGGTGTAAGATGTACCATTCTTTAAACCAGTAATAGTGTGCTCTGTGGTGCTGCCGTCAGACGTATTCTCACAAGTTGGCTCAAACGAAGTTTCATCATTTTCTTCAGTCCAGCAAACCATATAATGATCTACGTCTTCGGAGGTGCTTGAATCCCAACTTGACTTTAAAGCCCCGCCATTTTTTGCACCATTATCATTTTCCACTTCGAGAGAAGTTGGTGGTTCCGGACTAACAGTATCTAGTACAACTCCAATTGCCTCTTCATCTGTCACATTTTCATTTTCACCTTCAGCTCTTATCTTAAAGGTAAAAACCCCATCCTTATTTGGCACGTAACCATCAAACCAAATATTACCATCGCCATGATTTAGGCTCATCCATATTCCTTCATCTTCGAAATCCAAATCCCAATCCTCTGAATCAGAATTCCAGTAATTAGTGCCATCGCTTACGGCAAACATTACATCATTTACCTGAGCATCCTCGTCGCCCGCTGTTACAGATACTACTGTTGGCCACGTCGAAGCGTTGTAAAAAGTATTAGCTTTTGGCGCATTAATAGTAATTGGAATTTCTCTTACCGTAGAGTCATCATCACCATCATCGCCATCGTTGTTTCCATCATCACCATCCTCATCCCCTTCATTTCCGTCATCAATGTCATCGCCACCGTTATCATCTCCTTCAGCATTTTCACCATCATCACCATCATCGCCATCGTTGTTTCCGTCATTATCATTTGAATCAGAAGGAGTAGAATATTCAAGCTCTAACAACGGATTTTGATCCCGATTAGCGTTATATTCGCTTGACCTTAGCTTCATTTCTCTGCCCATACTTGCCGTTTCATTTACGTCTCTAAGCAACCAACCGTGATTCTCAATACTTCCATTTAAGAGGTTAGCAACGTCTCCAGTTACATCCCAGGAAAGAGAAACTTGATTTTCACTATCTCCTGCTGTCACTGTGCTAAATGTCTCGCTATTAGAACTCGGTTGGTTATTCCAAGTTACATCATCCTCATCCCATTCCGCACTAACGGTAAATAGCCCATAAGTCCGAAGTTCCCCAGATACATCATGAGCGTACATCTTAACAGTTGCTTTACTTACTACAACATTTTCCGGTAAATCTAAATTAGATACGTCGAATTTAATAAACGTTCTTTTTCTGTCAGGATGCTGTTCGTCTGCCTCATCAGACTTGACCCAAAGCGTTTCAGTATTGATGTTGTTGTCTGAATGCTTTTCTTCGACGGATGCATCCTTAATAGCATTTAAGGCTATGGTTTCTGATTCGCTATCTGCCTCCAAAGTATCGGCCGTTGCGGCTAAGGCTTGTGCCGGAACTGCAACCACCGTTAGAAAGATGAATTGAACAGACACCAAAAAACGAAGGACGGATAAAATCCTCTTTTTTGACCTTTGCATGCGTTTTCCTCCTTACCCTCCGTAAGTTAGATAATGATCAATTTTTATATATAAAGTGTGCTTGCACCCTCCAAATTTTGAATCCTAGGCCTCTCAATATCCTAAAATTTCATGAAATAAAAAACCTGTGGTCCGATATATACCCATAATAACTTTGACCACTCTTTTGCTACCATAGGCATTTTGATTCTATTTAATATTTTAAATATGTTTGTTTTTTGTTTTGATTTTGCCCCTCTAGGGGTACGTCCTTTCATTCAATTTTAAGATCGGACGATTTTTTATGTTGCCTATCCCCTTTCATCAAAGGGATAAAAGCATATTAAAGGCCTAAATTTTTTTTGTCAAGAAAAAAAGAGTTAGGCTTTTAACCTAACTCTTGTAACTTTTAAAGTTATCAGTTACACATGATTTAAGACACTGACGAGACTTTTCTTTTCCAATAAACAAGATAAGTAGAGCCAAACGCTAACGATAATAAGCTTGCAAATAGTTCCAGATTATTACCGCCAACCCTTGGCAATTCTTCGGGTGCGCCGCCAACACCAGCAGCTAATTCTACAGCGCCGCCAACACCTCCGATTGTTGGCTGGGATCCAGAAGTCGACGCAACCGTACTTGCTTCCGGCACGCCGCCAACACCGCTAACGATTGGGGTTGGAGTAACGCTTGGACAGACGGGCGGACAAGCCTTACCGACCTCATTGGTAACTTGTGTATCAATCCTAATATCGCCCGAACTAACAAACCCCTCGCCTTCATTACCATTCGCCTCACTGCCTCCGGTATTTAAGTTTAGACTCTCCCTATCCTTTATGTCTACTCGATTTTGGTTATTTTGTATGATGTCATTTATAATCTCAATGACACTGCGATTATTACTATCTTCCCCGGTATCCGTATTTGTGGCAGTAGCCGCCCAAACGGGAGAAAACGTCATTAATATGGCCACCAAGGTACCCGCAAACATGATTATTTTTTTCATTTTTTCACCCCCTTTCTTTTATGTATCTGGTTATATTTCCTCTGATAATTTATACCAGCCACCATAAGTACAACACTGACGAAAATCAACGCCTTCGCGACATCATTAAAATTAATTGAACCAGAACTTCCTTCGGTAGAATTTTTTATATCAGCCCCCCGGCCTTCGAATTCACTACCGCCAGCATTATGAAAGCTGTTACTTGTTAATGCCCTTACATCCTTATCTGATTTATCCACATTCTCGCCAGGATTTTCATCGGTATAGTTCTCGTTATTACCGTCCCAATACTCTGACCACTTTAAATTATTTAAAGAAGGATAACTTTCGTAGCCTACCCCGACTGGAGCATTGACATTATAGCCGCTACTATTTTTATAGATAGTAACATTTTCGGTAACTGGATTTTGAGTCGAGGTAACTACCGGAGCATTGATTTCAACAACTTTTTTGCCGCCATATCGAACACTGCCATCCCAATTGCCAAAGATATTCAAGACGATAAGACTGATGCTGTCCGCTGTAATATTGGATCTCACGAAGTTAATAAAGTTTAGGATCACGTCTACGCTCCCCGAGATAACCGTGCCATTTCCATCATTGTAGCTGGCCTTATTCCCTCCGGTATTTATGTTTATTGGCATATTATTGGAAATAGAATTTTTATTTTGGTTATTTAGTCTGACATCATTTTCGATATTGGTCTCCGCATTGTTAGATGAGTTCTCTCCCGTTTCAGTGTTTAAAGCATTAACAGCAGTATTGGCCGAATCCGAGTTTCCTGTAGTTATTTCTCCGAAGGTTCCCCCAATAAGAGCCGTATTTTCTTTCCCCCCAAAGAGATCGCCAGCCCAATCACCAAGCACATTTATAAGAATCATAAACCATTTCTCGCCGTCAAAAAATGCTCCCACAACCGAAATGGTATTCGATTTTACTTTGATACCACCGGTCTCTATAGTTCCGCTGCCATCATTGTAGCCGGCCTTATTATTTCCGGTATTGATATTTAGAGGGAAATTATTGGAGATATTATTCTCACTGCTTTTTACAACACCGATATTATTATCTACATTTGTATTTGCAGTATTTAAAGAGAAATCGCCGGTATCGTTGTTGGACGCATCAAAAACCGCCACAATTCCCCCTGACCCAAGAGCATTTAATAGATTCTCCGGCAAAACTATATCTCCCGCAAAATCTCTAAATATGTTTAAAACCCCCAATGTTACGTCTCCTAAAAATATGGAATCGATAATATTCCAAACATTAGCTGCCAAATTTACATCCCCGGAAACCACCGTACCATCGCCGTCATTATAACTTGCGGTATTGTTGCCGGTGTTAATATATATTGGCAAATTATTCTCAACTGAAATCTCGCTGGCGTCATTAATAATTATTTTATTTAAAAGCTCGGCTAAAGCCTCATTCTCGGAATTTTCGCCCGTATCGTTATTAGAGGCGCTAATACCGGAACTTTTATCAAACAAATCAAGGATACCTAAATTTCCGGTAGTGTTCTCGGTATTTATTACATCTGTTTTTACCGGCCCCGCTATATTGCTATCTATCGAATTGGCCATTCCCACTGCTCCGTTGACATCTCCGCTTCCGACTAAACCGTTTCCATCATTATAGCCGGCGCTGTTGTTTCCTGTGTCTATCTCATGAGCCGACTTATTCTCTTCGTAAGTATTACTGGACTCCTCAGCTTTTTTATCCATTTCGATCGAATCGCTATCATTCTTACCATCATCTTGAACGTTGCTTTCATCGCTCTCCAAATTTGTTTGTTCTTCATTGCTCGCACAAGATTTCTGATCGGATGGCGAACCATTATTTGCATTATCTTGTATAACCGTGGGGCCAGGTGTCAGAGTTGCTGTCGGGTTACTTGACTCTGACACATTAGCAGATTCACTTCCTAGAGATTCGTTGCAGCTAGGCAAGACCGTCCCGCCAATTTGAACATCATCCGCAAAGGCAAACCCAAAATTAAAAAAAGTAAGTACAAAAATTGCTGAAAAACTAACGAACTTTACTAGCATATTTCTAATTTTAGATTCACTTTTCATTTATCCCCCTTACTGTCATTTATCTATCTTTGGCAACTGGAGGCCCCTAAATAGGAGCCCCCACAATGCTAATTTCAGTTCATTACCTTATTGGTAAAATCAATGGTAGCACTGATATCACCGGTAATTACGGTTCCATCGCCATCGTTATGATTAGCTTCGTTGTCACCAGTATTGGCTCGGATACTTAAATCGTTTCTGATATCGGTTCGATTATCATTTCTGATATCAATGTCGTTATCGATATCAACCTTAGATTCGTTTACTGAATCCTCGCCAGTATCCTCGTTTGTTGCATCAATATCGCCGCCAAAAGGGCAACATGCTCCCGGAATGCTAGAGGCCGACGTATTGTTTACAACGTTGTTCACCGACGCATCTACATTAATGTTCCCTGTTGAAACAGTCCCGTCGCCATCGTTATGATTAGCTTCGTTGTCACCAGTATTCAAGCAAGCGCTTATATCGTTTCTAATGTCAGTTCTATTGTCGTTTCTGATTTTGACATCATTATCTATATAAACTTTTGCTTCATTTCTAGAATCCTCGCCGGTGTCAAAATTGCCCGCCGCAATATCGCCGCCAAATGGGCAACAAAAATCTTTACCATGATTGTTGTTTGAACAATCACCAGGACAACCACCCATACCATCACCGCTTGGACAATCACCAGAACAATCCTGACGATTAAAACCAACTAAGTTAGCGATCTCTACCGCTAAGTCAATATCTCCGGATTCGACGTCTCCATCGCCTTCATTGTCATTAGCCTCGTTATCACCAGTATTTGCGGCAATATCTAGAATACTATCGATATCAGTTCTATTATCGTTCCTGACATCGACTTGGTTATCAATGTCTAATTTTGCCTCGTTTCTAGAATCTTCACCGGTGTCCTCATTAATGGCTGATAAGCCATTTGCAGAAGCGACACCAATTCCCAAAAGCATTAAAGCAGAAAAAGAAGCCACAATGTAACCTAGATTTCTTTTAATTCTTTCTTTCAATTTTTCACCTCCTTTTTTAATAAAATATTTATCGCCACTTTAAGCTGCTATCGACACCTTGCAGCCTAAAGAATGACTAGCATTTAGTACATTTTTTGCTTTTTTAAAGCTCGCTCCTCGTTGAATATGATCTCACGCTACTAAGAATAAAAGATTTCAAAGCTAATTATTATATGCGAATTCAACAAATGGACGCTTTTGTTCACAAAAATAGTTTTGGATAATTATGGTATTATCGCTTGCCTATTTTAGCTGATACAAGGGGAAAATCGAAATTAACTGGCGCCTTAAGAAATATAAAAAGCCCTTCGGTAAAGAAGGGCTGCCTAAAAAATTTTTTAGATTTTTTTACTGAGATAAGTTTTCGATATTAGTTAAGACTTGGTCTAATTTTTCTTTAAGATCATCTATATCTTCATACTCTATAACCAAAGTTTTCGGAATACCAGGAGCAATTTTTGTTAACGACCGCCCCTTTCTTAAAAGCAAAATCCTTTTGAGACCCAAGGAATAAGAGAGCCCGATAAGAACACCGACTCCATGGCTTGGCTCGGAAACTTCGACAATAAGAAGATCGCTCTGTTTTAGCTGCTCATAATCTTTTTCAAAAACATGTCGCGGCGTCCCGGCGATATTGAAAGTAAAAGTATCTATTCCTTTTGATTTCACCAAATCTTTAACCTGAGCAAGAAGCGGCAGGCGCTGATTGGTTATACTAATTGGGCAAGTCACATATGCTTTCATTTTTTACTTTCATTTTTTATAAACTTTAATAATCAAATAATATCCGACACTTTAGTATGATGCAAGCTTAAGCAAAATTTTTTAATTTAAAGACTAGGCCTGTTAAAGCCCAGTCTTTTTTTATTTTTGTTTTGTTTTTCTTTAGGTAGAAGAAATGCCAAAAGCTAACTCTATTTACCCTAGATTACTAGATTACATTATTAGGTGTATGAATATTATGGGCTTTTTAACAATTTAAAAACTATCGGCGATACATTTTTTTTGTGAAATCTGTTTAGTATAATATTTTTTACAATTTTTATTTGACGCTTTCTCTTTATATCAGCAGCAAACCCTGATAAAATTAAAGCATGAAAAAAATACTGCTAGTCGAAGATAATAAGCTTCTAAGAACATCTTTAGAAAAAGGATTGGTTGCTGTAGGATATGAACTCGAAACCGCGGAGAATGGAGCGGAGGGCCTTAAAAAAGCAATGGAGATGGGAAACGAACTTGGCATTATTATTTCTGATATTATGATGCCAATTGTGGATGGTTATCAAATGCTAAAAGAAATAAGGATAAATACTATCCTTAAAGATTTACCGTTTATTTTTCTAAGCGCTATCGCCGACCTTGATAACTTGGAAAAAGCCAGGGAATTAAAAGTGACTGATTATTTAATAAAGGAAAATATTAGCATCGAGCGTCTCGATGAATTAATTAAGAAATATATCTAAGCTTCGGAGGCAAACAATGAAAATATTAGTAATTGAAGATGAAAAAATTTTAGCCCAAACCATTGAAAAAAGTTTACAGCAAATTGGCCATGAAATCGAACTAGCTTTCGACGGTGAGGAAGGCCTAGATAGAGCCAATAGCGTTAAGGATATAAATCTTATTCTTTTAGACCTAATGCTTCCAATAAAGGATGGTTTTACAGTCCTCGACGAACTTAAACAAAATGAGAAAACTAAAAACATTCCTGTAATCATCATGAGCAATATTGCTGAAGAGGCTAAAATAAAGCAAGGCGAGGATATGGGTGCTAATGGCTACCTTATTAAATCGAATCTCTCCATAGAAGAATTGTCCGAAATTGTAAATAGATTTGCTTAATAACTTTTATTTAGAACTAAAAGGATTCTATTTTAGCTTATCCAAAAATGGTAACGACACGATAAATTCCGCCCCTGTACCCTCTTCGCTCTTAAGATCAATTTTCCCTTTAGCAAGTTTTATAATTTCACTTGCAATATAAAGACCGAGCCCGGTGCCTCCCTGGGCACTTGTTTGCGCATTTGTAGCTCTAAAAAATTTAGTAAACAGCTTAGACTGTTCGCTCGCGGGTATACCCATACCTGTGTCCTTGACACTCAATATGACTTTTTTATCTGTTTTCTCCAAATTAACAGTTAGCTTACCTTTTTCGGGAGTATACTTTATGGCATTATCAATTAAATTCTGTATAACTTGCTGTATTAAAAGCTTATCAATATAAACCAATCCTTTGCTATCCAATTTAACTTTAAGATCAATCTTTTTTTGCTTAAAGCTTACTTCTGATGCCTTAAGAACAGTCTTAATAATTTCATCTATATAAACTTCACTTGGATCATAAATCAATTTTCCCGATTCTATTCTGGAAACACTTAAGAGATCATTAACCAACCTAATGAGGTTGGCATTGGCTGTTTCTATGTCGCCCACTAATTCTGCCTGCTCCTTTGTAAGATTACCAAACGATCTTTTTGCCAAAAGCTCGGTGTTCCATTTTATGGCTGTAAGTGGCGTTCTTAATTGATGTGATGCAATAGAGACAAATTCCGTTTTTGCTTTATCAAGCTCTTGTTCTTCAGTAACATCCCTTATTGCTAAAACATGACCGATAACATTCTTCCCTTCCTGATCCATTACTGGAGACAGCAGAATACCAACCGTAATCTGTTTTCCATAAGCCGTTTCCACCCGTAAAATCCTTTTCGATGAACCCTTAGACCTTTTTAGAAATAGTTTACTGTTTTTACATGGCTTCCCATTTTCGTAATATATTTCTATGACTTCAGTCAACTTCTTACCAATAACGTCTGCTCTTTTATAACCCGTGATATATTCCGAAGCTCTATTAAAATTTATTATAGTCTCCCCACTCAAGACGATTATTCCATCTCCAATACTCTGTAGAATAGATTCAACATGAGATTTCTGATCGTTTAAGGTTTGAGCAAGTATTTCTAACTCAACATTTATTTTTTTTTGCTCCGCTGATGCATTAACAATTTTTTCTTTTTGAATATATAGTCTTTTGTTTAGCTTTTTTTCATACTCCTTCTCTCCCTCTAACTGCTTCATGGCCACAAGCGTCTTTTTTCTCTCTTCAACATAAGCCTTTGCCAAAGAGCCAATTTCATCTCGGCTTTTAGAAATATTATGAATTGATTTTTCCGACTTTGAATCTAAATCGCCGCCATTGATTAATCTTTTAAAAGTAATAAGCGGTTTTGTAATAATATTTGACAAACTAAGCCCTAAAACACCGATTACAACAAAACAAAGAATTAAGACTTCGACACTAATTTCTCTAGATTCGTTTTGAAAAAGACGTAAAGTCTCGTGCGAATGGATTACTAAAAGCCGTAAATCTAATTCTTTCATATCAAACAGCGACCACATAAATCCTGCTGCATCCGAATGATTAATATGACTTTTACCCTGGCCTTCCTCGCTTGGGTTTATACTAATCTTTCCGATCCATTCTTCAAAAGGGTTCTTTTCATCAAAAGCAGAGTCTACTTTAGACGCTAGCTCGTTTTTAGAATTAATAAGATAATAGCCAAAATCCTGGCTAAAAGAAGAGGGTAAAACATTTTGGGAAATATGAACGCTTAAGCTGGTGTGCTGGACCACGCCATATTTTAATTTTCCATTTTCATAATGAGCCGTGTAAATTACCGAGAAAGGTTTAGAAGCAACTACATAAAATGGATGACCGTTTCCGCTTTCTGGAAGACTATGAAACCATTCAGTCTGGCCGTAGTCTTCTAAAGCCTTGCCATCAATTCTGTAGATTTCCTTGCCATTATTATCAAACAAAGAAATATTCTTAATACACTCCAGCCTTACTTTGCCTACAAAGTTATACTTAAAATCCTTTTCGTCTCTTGGCCACCCACCCTCTACCTTTTCAAGAATATTAAAGAGAGTATCACGATGCAGACTAAAATGATCCTGCAGTTCTGTCTTAAAAAAGCTTCCGGATATTTTCATCGTTTGCTCAGTTGATTCCATGTGAAAATTATAAATTCGATAGTTATTAATCAAAGTCAAAACAAGGAGAGGAACAAGAATAACTGCCAAAAAAAGAGTAACAATCTTATGCCTAATAGACCCAACATTTTCCATGAACATGCTATCGGCAATAAAATTTTTAGAAATGAGATAGAACGGCCAGATAAGAAAAGGAATTATGGCAAAATAAGCCTCGGTACTTATACCAATTAAAATAAAGGTTATGGCTATGCCAAATCCCAGACCGACAATTCCAATCTTTTCTTGTTTGGGAAAACCCCTATTAATAATAAATATTAAAAACAACGAAAAAGCCAAGCTTAAGGCTAAGATCCCTACTATAATTTCTTTTGGTAGGAATGTATCGAAAACTTGATTATGATAAATAATAAGGCCAATACAAAAAGGAATGTTAGCGATACAGCAACCCAAAATTCCGTAAGATATACCATTTTCCATGGGGTCATCTGAGCGTATTAGAAATAAACCAAAGAAAAGACCGCTTAAACAAATAGACACCAAGGCCAAAATATATGTTGATGGGTTTAAAATTGATACAATACCTAGTAAAGCAAATAAAATTGCGACCGGCAACCAAACAAATCTTCTTAAACTCCGCCTTGGTAGAGAAAAGTAGACCATGTAATAGGTAAGAGATCCGAAACCAAATATCAGAGACGCAAAAATGTTTATACCCAGAGTAGAGATGCTTTTAATGCCTAGTAATTGGAGGCATTGATCTGGAACAAAAAATAGAAGAATTCCAAAAAATATCAGAAACAAAGAACAGATAAATTCAAAATATAGTGTCTTAATCTTCAAAAAAACAAACCCTCCTTTCTAATAATAAACAATAATTAATAAACAATAAACAGTTTATTATTATTAAACTCTAAGGAAAGCAGTTTCTTAAAAATTTGCTTATCTTTTTATATAATCCTTTATCCCAAAGACATTTTGATTGTAGAACCGTTTATTGAGTTAGGATTTAATAGAATCTTCCTCTATTAGCACGTTATTTAAACATGCCAAAATTTGTTGGGAATTCACAAAAAGAGCCCCTTGATCAACAATAACTTTTTTATAGTGTTCGCAATTCAAGCAATTACCAAGCTTGGCAGCGTAAGTTCCTTGAACTTTACCATTACACATAGTTCCCACAATTGCCCAACAAGCCCTACCACCGCACTTACCGTCATTAAGACCGTTTGTTCTTTTTTCGATAGAGGCAGGACACACACCAAACTCGCTTATTTTATTGCCGCCTGGCTCGCGGCCACATTTTTTTTCCTCCCAACAATTTAACTGTACCCTGGCTATCATAATTTCTCCTTCCTAAATTATTACTATCTCTATATGATAAAAAAGTACAAAAAACTAGCATAGCCCGAATTAGCGAATGCACTTGTCCCCTTTCTTTGAATTGTACATTTCCATATATTTACTATAGCATAAAAAAAGGCTTTTTTCCCATAGTAGTGAAGTAAGATTATGAAACTATTGCGGCAACTTTACAATATCAGGAGCGTCAATATATTTATTCGCGAACTCTATTAAAGTCTCGACATTAATGTTGGACTTAATCAAATAGTCCTTGGCACCCTTTGACAACCCTTCATTTAAAATGCTTTGGTCCTCAATGCTAGTTAGAATAACAACGGGAATCCCACTGAAGTTCTCGTTCTCTTTAAGCCGATCTAAAATCTCTAAACCATTGGAATCAGGCAAAAGATAATCTAAAAATATAAGACCAATTTTATCGGCATCCGCATTTAAGATATCTCTTCCTTCTTGCCAACTGTAACCAATAAGAGTCTTTAGGCCCATATTATTTAAGTTTAGAGCAAGCGACTTTGCAAGCAATTTGCTGTCTTCGATAATTAAGATTGTGTCTTTCATGTAAACATACTATAATCAATCCCTTTCAAAGTCAATTCAGATCCGATAATTTTAAGTTGAAATGATACCTGCTCTGTTATCTCAAAATTTTTAAAAACTTTATTCCTTAACTTCAGGCAAGGTAACGGTAAAGGTGCTTCCTTTTGCTTCCTCACTTTCTACCAAGATTTTGCCCCCTGCTTGCTCCACAATTTGTTTGGCAACATACAGACCCAGACCAGTACCATCTATCTTAGAAGCTTGAGCGTTGGTAGCTCTAAAGAATTTTCCAAACAAAGATTTTTGTTGAAACTTTGGAATGCCAATGCCGGAATCCTGGATGCTCAGAACAAATTCTTTGCCTAATTGCTGCAATAAAACCGCAATATTGCCTTGTTCTGGAGTATACTTTATAGCATTATCTACCAAATTTTGAATAACATCTCGCAAACGGTCTTTGTCAACAAAAACAACAGCTGGTTTGCTGCCAATTTCTACGTTTATCCTAATTCCTTTGTCCTCAGCTTTTAGCTTGAATTCTTTAATAACCGCTCCAATAACTTCCCGCATGTCAATATTTACCGGCTCTTTTTTGGTTTTGCCGGAATCCAGGCGGATAACATTAAGCATATCGTTTACCAAGTCAATTAATCTTTCGTTAGAACCCGAAAGGATTTCAAGGACATCCCGAGCGTTTTCGTCTTTAGTATCCTTCAATCGCTCCTCTATAAACTCGATACTGGATTTAATAGCCGTTAAGGGTCCTCGCAACTGATGCACGGCTACCGATACAAATTCAGTCTTGGCTCGGTCTAATTCTCTCTCTTTAGTCATATCCTGAAAGGCAAATATGCCACCGCTCACGTTCCCATGGACATTTTTAAGAGGTGAGACGGTGTAGGAAATCGGTAACTCCATATCCTTACTGTCCTTAAGAAGAACATCCGAGCCATGCCAAATCTTGTTCTTAACAATTGAACCGTGGTAGAAAGAGGCTTCTTCCTCACCGGTTTTTTCGTTCATAAAGCTAAAAACGCTCATCAAATCTTTAGTTAAGAGTTCTTCTTTTTTATAACCAGTCATTTCTTCAGCGGCTTGGTTGCACATTACAACCTTGTTATCGCTTGAGATGACAATAATACCATCACCAATACTGCCAAACAATGTCTCCAACTTACCCACCTCAACTCTAAGTTGGGAGGCAAGCCGACTCTTATGGTGAAGCAAATCTCTTACTCTTTCATTTTCATGTTTAAGATCGTCCAAGGCTCCGATAATTCTGTTATAAAGTTCGTTAAAATAATTAGCTAAAGTTCCGATTTCATCCGGCCTTAGAGCAATCTTGTTTAAAACCGGCAAATTAAAGTTCAGCTTTTTAATATCCATGACGGTAGTGAGCTTAAGGATCGGATCGGAAATAGATTTGGCAAAAAAGTAAGCAAAGATAATCCCAAAGACAAAGGCGATTAAAGCAAGATTTAAAATGGTGTTGCGGATTAAATTTAATTGTTCCTTAAGATGCTCTTTAGGATAGGCAGAGACAATTTTTATATTATCAAATTCTGGTAATGACGAAGCTTTGTAGATTAGATTATTATCGCTTACCAAAATATCAGTTTTAATATCATAATTTTTAAGTAAAGAGTAATGGATATCACCACCCTGCCGATTGAGGCCATAAATTAAATCACCTTCATCACTTAAGATATAAAGTTCTAAATTAGCAGCCCTGAATTTGTCTAGTGCTTCTTTAATGCCCTGGTTAAACACGGCGCTTTGATAAAGATAATAGTCCTGGCCATCCTTTGAGAAATGTTGGAAGAGATGCATCATATTATCAAAGAAAAGAGCAAAATCCTGACCATCCGCCCTAACAAGCATTTCTCTTTTAAAATCGCTATTTGCAGGATCCGTTGAAAGGATCTCTTGGCCTTGGCTCGAGATAACAGAATTATACCGAACGCAATCCAAGCCAATGGCTAAGAAATTGGTATCATCAAAAACTTTTTGGAAGCTATCCTTGGAAAGATCTGTTCCCTGAAGTTTACTTGCCAAATCTTCAGCATCGGCTTTATGTAGCTTTAAGTGCTCCGCAAGGGCTAAACCTTCTAAATTATTTAGGCTTTCAATCGATTGCTGAACCGAATCCGATTGATTTTTGTAGAGAAGCTGGGCAAGAATAATTGAAAGCAAAAGCAATGGGATAATGACAGCGAGCACAATATAACTCAAGGATTTTCTTTGAATTGAGCCCATATTTGACAAAAATTCTTGTTTAGAAAACGGCTGATAGAAAAAGATAGCAAGCCAAACAAAGAAAGGCAATGCTGCCTGTAATATTTCTGGCTTGGCAGCCCGAGCCGAAAAAAGCAAAAACAAAAGCACACCTGTTGAGAAATAAAAAAATTTGAACGGTTTTTTACGGAAAGCTTCGGAAAAAAGCATCATCAAAGCACTTACAAACAATCCGCCAGCCGAGATTTTGACAATTAAATTTAATGATGGCGGCAAGACAGAATACCTGTCGGGGTATATAAAAATAATCGCGCCAAAGATCACTGCGCAAACACCTGTTGATAGAACGCCAACGTTTACAATTCCTTTTTTAGTTTGCAAACTAAAGCTGTTTAGTAAGAATAGGCTGAGGTAGAGGGATCCAAGAGCGAAAAACATAAAAGCAGCAGGAGAATTAACGATTGATCTCGAAGAATAAAAAGCTAGAAAGTAGAAAATAACGACGGCTGGAAGCCAGGTAAAACGGCGTAAGTTATGGCGCAAGTACTTGAGATAATGATAATAGTAACAAACCAAGCCATCAACCAGTAAAATTATAGAAAGAGCAAAGCTGTAGGGAATGGGCGGCGAATTTAAAAACTGGCTGACCTGCACAGGATTAAAGGCAAAAATGATTGCAAAGAAGATCATAAAAACTGATGCAATCCAGCCATAAAAAGTTGAAACAAACGTTAGCTTCACTATCCCTCCACTTTAAATTCTATCCCCAAAGCCCCAAGGTTGCAATGGGAAGCTACTAGCTCATAAAATGGTAAAAATACATCGCCTGAAAGTTATCGTCAAATTTAGCTTCAAAAAGAGAACCGGTCCCTAGGCCCTACCAAGAATCAAAAATAGCTAATTTTGTATTCAAAAAAAGAACCGTCCCCCTTCCTCCTGACAAAGGAGATTGCTTCGGGCCGATTATATCGGCCCTCGCAATGACATTTGTAATTTAGACTTTGACATTGATTAGAAATTCGAAATTAGGAATTAGACATTCAAAGAGCTTTGCTCTTTGGCTTACTTCCCTTCTTCCACTTTCTCCACTTCTTCTTCAATCTTTTCCTCCGTAACTAGGGTTACAGACGAAACTTTGTCTTTCTCATTTAGCCTCATTACTCTTACGCCCTGAGTTACTCGGCCGATTTTGTTTACTTGTTTTAATGGAAGTCTAATTACCACGCCTTGTTTGGAAACAATTACTAAGTCTTCTTTTAGGTCTTCTATAATCCTTACGTCCACAACCGGTCCGGTTTTTGGTGTAACAGAGGCGGCTTTAATGCCTACACCGCCGCGACGGTGCGGGGCAAATTCTTCCACATCGGTTCTTTTGCCGTAGCCGTTTTCCATAATTACCATCATCTGCTGGCCTTTTTTGTCTTTAACTACCACATCGGTACCCATAATTTGATCGGTACCTTTCATCTTCATGCCCCTAACTCCTCTGGCACCGCGACCCATTGGTCTAACATCTTTTTCAGAGAATCTATTAGCCATGCCGGATTTAGTGGCCATGATGATTTCGTCTTCGCCTGATGTGGTCTTAACCCAGCAAAGAGCATCACCCTTGTCTAGATTTAGGGCAATCAAACCATTTTTTCGAACATTTTCAAATTGCTCAATGGCAACTTTTTTAATAACCCCAAATTTAGTGGCAAAGAACAGGTATTTAGCGTCGGTTTTTTCGTCTTTGGAAACAGTGATAACGGAAGTTACAATTTCTTCCGGTGCTAACTGAATGAAGTTTACAATTGGCGAACCCTTGGCAATCCTGGAACCCATTGGTATTTCGTATACCTTTGTTCTAAACACACGGCCTTTGTTAGTAAAGAACATGATTTCATCGTGGTTGTGGGTTAAAATCATGTGCTCCACGATATCTTCTTCTTTGGTTTGCATGCCCATTACGCCCTTACCACCGCGCTGTTGCTGGCGGAAAGTAGAGGCTAAAATTCTTTTAATGTAGTTGCCCTTTGTTAAGGCTACAATCACGGTTTCGTTGGCAACTAAATCTTCTTCAGAGAATTCGCCAAGTCTATTTTTGATGATTTTTGACTTTCTGGCGTCTCCGTATTTAGTCTTAATTTCACCTAACTCTTCTTTAATAACTGCTAAGATTTTTTCCGGATGGGCAAGTAAGTCTTCCAGGTGAGCAATTAACTTTTGAAGCTCGGCGTATTCGTCTTCTATTTTCTTTCTTTCCAAGCCGGCTAAAGTTTGAAGCCTCATGTCGAGAATTGCTTGAGCCTGAATATCGGTCAGCTTAAACTTGGTCATCAAATTTGTTTTAGCTTCTTCTTTGGTGGCGGATGCACGGATAGTTTTTATGACTTCGTCAATTTGACCCAAAGCAATGAGCAAACCTTCTAAAATATGAGCCCGCTCTTTGGCTTTTCTTAAATCGTACTCAGCACGGCGAGTAACTACATTTTGCCTGTGCTTTATAAACTCTTCTAAGATAGTTTTAAGCGACAAAAGTCTTGGCTGAATACCATCAATTAAGGCAATCATATTAAAATGCAAAGCTGTTTGCATGTTAGTCATTTTGTAGAGCTGGTTTAAGATTTTGTTTGGATAAGCGTCTTTTTTAAGATCCACAACTACGCGCACACCCTTTTTGTCGGATTCATCCCTAAGATCGGAAATGCCCACAATCTTTTTGTCTTTTACCAAGTCGGCAATCTTGGAAACTAAATCAGACTTGTTAACTTGGTACGGAATTTCGGAAACGATAATTTGGAAACCGCCTTTTTTAGATTCCACAATTTCGGCATTTGCCCGGATAATGACTTTTCCGCGACCGGTGCCGTAGGCCTGGGCCACTTCGTCTGCGTAAACAGTTGCCCCGGTTGGAAAGTCCGGACCTTTTATAAACTTCATAAGGTCTTCAACTGCTGCTTCTGGGTTGTCGATCAAATGCGTTGTTGCGTCTATTACTTCATTTAAATTATGCGGCGGAATGTTGGTGGCCATACCCACGGCAATTCCCATCTGGCCGTTTACAAGCAAGTTAGGGATTCTGGATGGCAAGACTACCGGCTCTTTTACGGAGCCATCGTAGTTTGGCATAAAGTCTACAGTATCTTTTTCGATGTCAGTAAGCATTTCTTCGGCAACTGAGGTCATTCTGGCTTCAGTGTACCTCATTGCAGCAGCTGAATCACCGTCCATGGAGCCAAAGTTACCCTGGCCATCTACTTGCGGATATCGAAGCGAGAAGTCTTGGGCCATTCGGACCATGGAATCATAAACCGCCGTGTCGCCGTGCGGATGGTATTTACCTAAAACTTCACCAACTACGAAAGCCGACTTTTTGTACTTTGCGTTATGCCGAAGCCCAAGAGAATTCATGGCGTAAAGAATACGCCTATGAACCGGTTTTAAACCGTCCCTTACGTCCGGCAAAGCACGGGACACAATAACCGACATTGCATAATCTAGGTAAGACTGCTGCATTTCATCTGTCATTTCCCGGGGTTTTACGTAACCAACGTTAAACGGAAGTTGTTCACCTGAACTTTTTTTAGCCATTTGCTCCTCTTTTTCTAGTTGTCATTGCAAGCCTTTAGACGAAGCAATCCCGTCCGATATTAACTAGATTGCCGCGATCGCTTAATTCTCCCTCGCAATGACTGAAATATTCTTTCTTAATATGTCTTTTAACTTATCCATTATACCTAATTTGAAGCTAAAAAACAAGTTTCTCATACAGCTTTTTAAAACCGGAAAATCAAGAGTCTAAAGGGTTGAAAAAAAAGCCTTTTTCTGGTATAATTCTCTAGCCGCGGAAGCGATAAATATAGATGTTCTAGATAGAAGGTTAAAATTTAAAAAATCGAATATAGTGAGGAGGAAAAACTAAGTGGTAAATGAAGCTAGAAATTCAAGAAAGCTAAGCGTGGGATTACCAGAAGCATTTGTCAGCCACTGGTGGAATGTTGGACTAGAGTATTTGCTCACCGCTTTAGGCGCTAATATTATCAAGTCTGGTAAAACCACTATGGCCAAATTCAATCGCGGTATCGAACTTGCACTTGCGGAATTCTGACCGGCAGTTAAGGTGGCAGTTGGCCATGTAGACTTTCTGGCAAAGAATCCGGAAGTCGATATTATCTTTCTTATCCGGCCTGTTGCTGAAGAGAGGCTGGAACTAAATTGCCCTTACATGTTGGGCTATCCAGACTACACCAGAATGCTCTTAAAGGAGCCGGGCAGGAAGATAAGATCACTACAAGTCGAGTTCAGATTACGGCCAGGAACCAAAGCCGGACAAGAGATCGAAGGCATCTTTAAATCAGAAATAGCTGAAATCGCCGAGATTTTCGGTGTAAGCTATCACTTGGTCAGGAAAGAATTCTTTGAAGCTCTGAAGCTGCAAAAAGAGCACGAGCGACAAGTATATCTAAACAAGTTGCTGCCGAACGGCCTGGAACAACCGGAATCCCCAAAATTCCGAGTACTTGCGTTGGGTCATTCGTACAACCTATGGGATAACATAATGTCGCATCACATCGTGTCAAAGATAATCGACCAGGGAGGACACGTAACCACCAAGGAAATGCTTGATAAAGAGCTCCTGTCTAAATGTGCAAAGCGCGGTCTTCCCAAAGAGCTATTTTGGACCCAGTCCAAACACCTTGCTGGTGCCGCTTTACAAGCTATGAATACGGGATCGGTAGATGGGATTATGTTTATCCAAAGCTTCGGCTGCGGACCTGACGCAACTATCACTCCACTATTGGCTAGGGAAGCCAAAAAAGCAAAGATGCCTTTTTCGATCATCAACATAGACGTTCAAACTGCTGATGCCGGTATTGATACCAGGGTAGAAGCAACGGCGGACGCCTTGATTGAAGACATTTTAGAAGGAAGGAAGGTGAGAACGAAGTGTTAAAGAAGTTCTTAAACCAAGCTAAATGGCTGCTCACAAAGAAAAAGATAGCAGTTCCAAGAATGGGCACTTTGTACTGGCTCCTTTACCCTCTTTCTAAAAGGTTAAAGTTTGAGCTTCAGGAGCAACCCAAAATTACTCAAAAAACGGTTAAGAAAGGATCGCTTCATGCCGAAGAAGGTATGTGCTTACCTTTTAAATACGTTTTAGGTAACTTCATGGATGCCCTGGAAAAAGGTGCAAATATTGTGCTCTTTGCTGGTGGAATCGGGCCATGCCGTTTTGGCTACTACTCGCCCCTTTTTGAAGCCACACTAAAAGACCTGGGCTATCTATTTAGATTAATTTCGATAGAACCATGGTTTACAGGAAGAGGCTTCATAGACAAGTACCGTTTTTGGCGATCTTTTGCCAAACTAGGCAGGGTTAAAAACCCGATTCGGATTGCTTGGGCAATTTGGGAAAGCTTTTACATTGCCCAGTGCATTGATGAGATTACCAGTATGCTCAATTACACACGAGCAATAGAAGTCAAAAAAGGCTCAACCAATAGAGCATATAGGAAAGCACTGGATCTGCTAGCCAACTCCAAGCATTATTGGCAAGCTAAGCGGAACTTCGAGACAGCCAAAGAGATGATGGCTGCTATTAAAACCGATGCTTCCAAACTGAAAGGCGTCGTGGGAATCGTTGGTGAATTCTACGTAGTTCTGGAACCATCTGCCAATATGCGAATTATCGAGTGGCTAAATGATCATGGCATTGCTGTTATTTGCTCGATATTTGTTACCGATTGGGTTGGCCCGGATACTTCACCCAAGGTTGCCCACATTAACAAAATCAAAGCCCATGAATTGGCTAAAAAGGAAGATACATTCCACAGATGGTGTGGCGGCGATTGCACAGCAAACGTTGGTCACGCAGTCTATTTGATGGATCACCTTAACGTAGATGCAATCATCCAACTGCTTCCATTTACCTGCATGCCGGATACAATGGCAACGGTCGGCCTAATGGCAGTCACTGAAAAACGTGATATTCCGTTTGCCCGTTATATCTACGATGAACATTCAGCGCTAGCAGGACTGGAAACAAGATGGGAAGGATTAATCGACACCATCGAGATGAAAAGACTGGACAAAGAACTTCATGAAATAGCTCAGAGAGAGGCGGTGCGAAGCAAAGTATGAGAGGCTATTTAGGAATCGATGTTGGATCTGTTAGCACAGACCTGGCGGTGATAGATGAGAAAACTGACAAAGTCGTCGGCCTTGTATACATACGCACAAAGGGCCAACCAGTCGTCGCGGTCCAAGAAGGATTGAAAGAGCTTCTTGCCCAGTTCCCTAATGGGATCGAGATCATAGGAGCAGGAACCACAGGAAGTGCACGTAATATAGCCGGGCTTATGATAAATGCCGATCTAATCAAGAATGAGATCACAGCTCATGCAAAAGCAACGGCATTTTTCCACCCCAAAACAAGGACCGTATTCGAAATCGGCGGGCAAGATAGTAAATTGATACTACTGGAAAATGGCCGTCTAAAAGATTTCGCGATGAATACGGTGTGCGCTGCGGGAACGGGATCTTTCTTAGACCAGCAAGCCGGGCGACTTGGTATAACAATCGAGGAATTTAGCAATGAAGCTTTAAAAAGCGAAGTTAAGTGTCGTATTTCTGGACGCTGTGCGGTGTTTGCCGAATCAGATATGATTCACAAGGCCAATGCCGGTTACAGAAGACCAGACATTGTCTACGGGCTATGCGAAGCCCTTGTCAGAAATTTCCTTAACAATCTTGCAAAGGGCAAGGAGTTAAAAAGCCCCATCGTCTTCCAGGGTGGCGTTGCCGCAAATGCCGGGATGGTAAAAGCTTTTGGAGAAACAGTGGGAATCGAAATAATCGTTCCTGAATACCATCATTGCATGGGTGCCATTGGCTCATCATTACTGGCGAAGCTGCATATCCAAAGAACTGGCCTACAAACCACCTTCTCCGGTTTCGACAGTATCAACCTTGACTTCTCCAGTAGAAGTTTCAACTGCGACGGGTGCGAGAACGAATGCGAAATCTCAACTTTAATGAGAGACGATGAAGTTCTCGCCTGCAAGGGCAGTATCTGTAAGAAATATGACAACGTTACAGGTCATATTGACGAGGTACTTCAACTAGCAAACGCCTAGCGCAAATGCAAGACGAGAGTCTATAAAATACAAAGGCGGGAGCCTCAATGGTCTACATGACATTGAGCAACTCCCGTCTTTTCGCTTTTTATAGGCTTTTTTAGATATCTAAGTTTTTAACAGTTTTAGCGTGGGTTTGGATGAAGCGTTTTCTAGGGTCGACCTCAGAACCCATAAGCATTGTAAATACCTCGTCTGCCTTTTCGGCATCTTCTACTTTTACCTGAAGCAAAACTCTATTTTCCGGATCCATAGTAGTTTCCCAAAGCTGATCCGGATTCATTTCACCCAGACCTTTATATCGTTGAACATTAATACCTTGCAAGTCGGCAAATTCCGAAAAAGACACGGCATCGGCGATAGAGCTAATTTCCTTTGCTTCTTCTAGGTCAGCCGATTCCTCCAGTATCTCATTTTCTATCTTCTTAATGGATTTTTTTGCATCCCTGGCCGCTTTTTTTTCGTCTCGGATTTGCTTGAACTCTTCTATGACCTCATCTTTTTCCGCCTCATTGTAAACATAGGACTTTTCTTTGCCGTAAGAAACTTTAAACAATGGCGGCTGAGCAATATAAATATGACCCGCATCCACGATCTCCTTCATGTGGCGATAAAAGAAGGTAAGGAGTAAAGTTCTAATATGAGCGCCATCGTAGTCCGCATCTGTCATGATGATGATTCGATCGTAACGCAGTTTCGAAGGGTCAAAGTTTTCACTAATGCCGGTGCCAAGAGCTATAATTAATGCCTTAATTTCGTCGGAAGAAAGCATCCTGTCCAGTCTGGCTCTTTCCACGTTTAAGATTTTACCCTTTAGCGGCAAAATGGCCTGAAACTTCCGGTCACGTCCTTGCTTGGCAGAACCTCCAGCCGAATCGCCCTCTACAATATAAATTTCTGATGCTTTAGGGTCTCTTTCTGAGCAGTCAGCCAACTTACCTGGTAGAGTCATTCCCTCTAAAGCACCTTTTCTGATAACCGTTTCTCTGGCGGCTTTAGCAGCAGCCCGAGCCCTGGCAGCAAGTGACGCTTTACCAATAATCTTTTTAGCTTCATTCGGATTCTCGTCCAAGTAATATTTAAAGTACTCAGCCATGGCCTGCTGAACATGGCCCTGAACTTCCGGATTTCCGAGTTTGGCCTTAGTCTGACCCTCAAATTGAGGATCGATGATCTTAACGGAAATTACAGCCGTTAAACCCTCTTTGATATCATCACCGGTCAAATTAGATTCGTTATCTTTTAGTAAACCATTTTTGCGAGCATATTCGTTAATAACTCGGTTTATGGCCATTCTAAAACCGGTAAGATGAGTTCCGCCTTCCGGCGTGGTTACGGTGTTTGCAAAAGACTGAATGTTTTCGGCAAAACTGTCGGTATACTGTACCGAAATTTCCACCATGGTCTCACCCACCATTTTCTCAACATAAAACGGTGGAGTATTTACAACCTCTTTGTTGCGGTTTAGATACTGAACGTAAGATTTAATTCCACCCTCAAAGTAGAAACCATGTCTTTTGGTTTTACCGCCGCGGTTGTCGGTAAGAGTGAGCTTTAAGCCCTTGGTAAGATAAGCCCGATGCCGCATATGGGTAATGATAGCATTGTAATCGAAATCGACAGTCGGAAAAATCTGCTCGTCCGGAATAAAAGAAATAATAGTTCCGCTTATTTCGGTGGTACCAACCGGCTTGACATCTGCTTTTGGATTTCCTCTCTCATATTCCTGAACATAAACTTTACCATCTTTATGGACTTCGGCTTTTAGATAGCTAGAAAGAGCGTTTACAACCGACAAGCCAACACCATGAAGACCGGCTGAAACTTTATATCCGCCGCCACCAAATTTACCACCAGCGTGGAGAACCGTTAAAACTGTTTCCAGGGTAGATTTTTTGGTTTGAGGATGTTTTTCTACCGGAATTCCGCGACCATCATCAGTAACAATTACTTTATTGCCATCTTCAATTACGACATTAACTTGGGTCGCAAATCCGGCTGTGGCTTCGTCGATGGAGTTGTCCACAATTTCCCAAATTAAGTGATGAAGACCCTCAATGCCAGTCCCTCCAATATACATTCCCGGTCTTTTTCGAACCGGCTCCAGGCCTTCTAATACTTGGATATGCTCGGCCTTATAAGTAGATTCTTTTGCCATTTCTCTCCTTTGCAATATTAAAACCAATCCTTAAATGGATGCATGCGAAAATTAAATATTTTTAGTTTCAATTACCTATCAATTTTAGCATGATTTAAGCGAAAAAGCAAAGAAAATAGGGGTCAAAAACATCTTTGACCCCTATTCGGGACTATTTCTTTAACATGTGTAATTTTCCACTTTCTTAAGCTGCATCTGAACCATAATGCCGGTAATTAATTCTGCTACTTTGTCCTTCGATACCTCATCACCAACTGCAAGAGTGCCAACAACATTACCAACATACGATTTGAGAAACTGACGAAACTCAGCATCGCCTTCGAACACGAAACGAACATCTTTTAACTTCGGCGGATTTTTAACCATAAATATGCCCATATAAACCGCAATTCTTGGCTTCTGGATTACCGAATTATTATGAACGTCATCCTGAAGTCTTAAGTAAATCACTAAGGTAATCTGATCTGTTGCCTTAACTTCCTTATGACTATAACGAGTTAAGAGACTCTTAAAGCTCTCTCCCTCAACTATCTCTCTAGCCTCGCCATATTTCATAATGCTGTAAAGATTTCCAAGATCTCGCTCATACGGATTTTCAGCCGAACCTGCAAAAGCAACAATGTCATATACATCTCCCTTTAATAGATGTATCCCTTCCTCCATTTCGCTCTCCTTTCTTTTCTGTATTCTGCCTTCTTTCTACAATTTTAACCTAATCTTATATTTACTTGCCTTACACTCCGCGCTTTTCTAATTTTTAATTCATACAATCATGACCCATGCATAACAACGGATTCTAGCATAAATAAGTATAAAAAGCAAAGAAAAGTTAGGGAATAAAATTCTAACTTCTGTTAATAGTGTACGATCACCGGGGTTCCGATGGGCGCCCAATCGTAAATAAATTTGGCAACATCTATCGGTGCATTCACGCAGCCGTGAGATCCGCTCCAAACATAATCCTGGCCGCCAAAGGCTCGGCGCCAATAAGCTTCATGAACCGCATAGCCGCCATCCCTAAAATAAGTAACCCAATGAATATTTGGCAAATCATAATAGTCTACCCCTGGAATTCCGCCGGTCATTCTGGTAACCGGAGTCTTATTCATGACATAAGTTGTACCGGTCGGGGTTGGTGTCGATCTCTTTCCGGTTGTTACCTTCCAGGAAGCCGTTTCCTTATAACCCTCGCCGTCTTTTACAGAGACCGTCATTGCTTGAGTAGTCAGATTAATGTCGATTTTCTTATTCCAATCGGGAACAATCACATTCTCTTTTACTACTTTTGGCGCAACCTGATTCATTTTTACAACAATTAAATCTTCATCGTCCTCGATTGCTCCCATTATCTTACTTTTTAAAAATGATGCGTCAACCTCCCACCCTGCCTTGCCGGGAGTCACCTCAATCTCCTTGGATAAATTTTCCACTCTCATCTTTTTATCTTCGGACGGCACATTAAACTTTTTGGCAATGTCGCTCTGAATAAAAACCTCTAATTTTTTTTCGTCTAGGCTTGGATTTAGATCTTTATCAAAAGTTAAAAACTTGGCTATCTCGTTTGGCCCCAAGATCATGCTTTTGTCCTCATCTTTTAGCACAATTTCTCTATTAACCAATGCTTTAACATCTGCCAAGAATTCGGAATCTATGCTACCGCAAGAACCGGTAACTTTCCCAATTTTTTCTAATCCCCTAGAAAGTTGATAAGCAAACAATTCCTTATAGAAATCTTCTTCTAAACCGGAAGACTGGGCAATAGAATCAACAGACTCTATAACAACGTTTTCGCCCTTAGAAAGATTTGGGAAAATATCGCTAATCTCTTCCTCTAAAACATCTTCGGAAACGATAAATTTAAGCTCTAACTTTTCTTTATCTTGACTATCACCCGCAACGTACTTTTTATAAATTTCTTTAGCGGCTAAAAAGTGATTGTTAAAAATATTACTGTCTCGGCCGTAAGAAATAGCTTTTGTAATTACCGTTTCAGAATTGTCTTTAATACCTAATTCCTTAAGGCCATAAGTTTTTTCGAAATCCCCACTTCTTATAGTTATTCTAAAATCATCAATCTTTTTGTTTATTATAGACCTGATTTCCTCCGGGTTTTTGCCGAGCAAACTCTCGTTTAGAAGATATGCATCCGTCATCACCATACCGGCATAGGCGTTTTGATAAATAAACGTTACCGACGGAAGCCCCACAAGAAAAAGCAAAATAATAAAAACAGAAGCAACCTTAAAGATTAATACTCTCTTCTTTTTAGGCTTTATTTTAGTCTTCTTTTGTAGCTCTTTTTCTATTGGCTCATTATGGTGTTTTTGTTCTTTATCGTCATTTAGCTTCTTTACAGATTTTGCCTCTGTATCGGTATTATCATTTATGTCATAATTTAAAGAACTGTCAGCCCGACTTTTATCGCTAACAAAAAAATCCCCCCTGCCCCTTTTGGGCTTTACAATGTCTAAAACTTTTCTTCCCACACTTATATTTTGAATGAGAATTGATTGTGATGCAATGGTTTTTTACGCTCTTACCACTGCTCCAAACTTATGCTTTAGCACATCCATCGCTTTCGTGACAAATCCACTGATTTCTTCCTCCGATAAAGTTTTCTCGGTTGGCTCAAAATAAAGTCTTATAGTTTTTGAGATTTTTCCTGGCTCTTCAAGGCCCAAATAAACATCAAGAAGTTCAATTTCTTTTAGAATAGGTGACGTTTTTGCCAGACTCTCAGTTATTTCTTTAAAAGTTATTTTTTCGTCGATTATAAAAGATAAATCTCTTTCGACAATCGGATAGCTTGATAGTGACTTAAAAGGCTTAATTAGATTCGATAATTTAACTAACAACTTAAAGTCAAGATCTAAGATAGCTACCGGTCTCTTAAGCCCAAAAGCATGTTGAAGAGCCGGATGAACCTCTCCAATAATGCCTATCTTTTGTTCACCAACTACAATTTCTGCCGTTCTCCCGGGATGGAAATTATCATTTTTAGCCGGAATAAACTGAATATTATTTATGCCGAGTTCTTTAAGAATTAGCTCCGCCGCCCCTTTGGCAATGTAAAAAGTTTTACCATTTGGGTAAATTACCCTCAAATCATCAATCCCTGACACCGCCACAACTAGCCCCTTGCTCTCATAAGGTAATTCTTCCTCGCTTGGTAAATAAATATTGGCTAACTCATAAATCTTAATAAAATCAAAATCGTGCTCATTTTTAGCAATGACTTGTAAAATCGAGGGGATCAAACTTGGACGCATGTATTCATGTTCGCCTGATATCGGATTGGCTACTCTAATGGCTCTTTTTTGATCAAACCCAATTTTCTCCAAAGATTCACCCGACATAAAAGAGTAGCTTAAAGTTTCCGTAAAACCGGCGCCTTCCAAGAGGTCTTTAAGCAAAAATTCTATTTTTAATTTTTTATCTACTTTAGGCTGAGGTATATCACCTCTTGGTAAAGTTGCTTCAACATTGTTTAGACCATATAATCGGACAATTTCTTCTAGCAAGTCCTCCGGAATAGATACATCCAAACGCCACCAAGGAACTGTAGCAGAAATAATGCCATCATATGATTTGGCATCAAACCCCAATCTATTAAGATATTTTATAGCCTCTTCTATAGATAAAACTAAACCTAATTTCTTTAGAACATCCTCTGATTCAAGCTCCACCACTTTTTCTTCATCTTTATAATTTTTAACCGCTACCGTCCCAGAATATACCTTACCTTCCCCCAACTCCTGCAATAAATAAGCGGCCCTATCGATGGCAATTTGTGCTAACTTAAACGGCAGACCTTTTTCGAACCTGGTTACTGCTTCTGTCCTTAAGGCTAATTTGGATGAGGTTTTTCTAACCGATACCTTGTCAAAAGTAGCCGATTCCAAAATTGCAAATTTAGACTTTGCAGAAATTTCAGAATTTGCTCCGCCCATGACTCCCGCAATAGCAATCGGCTTTTCGGCATCGGCAATAACAAGCATCGAACTATCTAATTTTCTTTTCTGACCGTCAAGAGTTTCTAAGACCTCGCCGTCATTCGCTCTCCTTACCTCAATTTTTTGATCCGCAATTTTATCACCGTCAAAAGCATGTAGCGGTTGACCGAGTTCTAACATAACGTAATTTGCAACATCAACCACTAGATTGATTGGCCTAACTCCGGCAGCCTCTAAGTGCCTTTTCATCCAATCTGGAGATTCGCCGATCTTTTCTATTTGAATTACTCTGGCAAGATATTGGGAGCACAAATCCTTATCCAAAACCTCGACATTTATCCGAGAGTCAGCTTTTTCCTCGGTCTCTTTTAAATCGATTTCTGGAAATTTGAGTTCATCACCAGTAACCGCCGCCACTTCTCTGGCGATCCCGATCATGGAATATTCATCAGACCGATTTGGCGTAATTTCGGCCTCTAAAACAGGCTCACCAACTTCCAATGCTTCCCCTAAAGACGCACCAATCTTAGCAGATGCATTTAGAACCATGATGCCGGTTGATTCCGTAGATAAACCAAGTTCCGCCTCGGAAGCACACATTCCGGCCGATTCTACCCCTCTAATATTTACTCTTTTTAGCTCGAAGTCGCCTAGCTTAGCGCCTTCACGAGCAAAGGCAATTTTTTGGCCAACCTCTACATTGGCCGCGCCGCAAACTACGGTTTGCTTATCCTTGCCGGTGTTTACCGTTACCAATCTTAACCTATCCGCATTAGGATGTTTTTCGATTTCTAAGACTTCTGCTACATTTACACCGCTCCAAGTAACAGCATGGTTCTCAATTTTTTCGATCTCCGTGCCGGATAAGGACAAAAGCTCGGCAATTTCCTTATCGCTTTTATCAGTCTTTACATATTCCTTTAGCCATTTGATTGGTACTCGCATTTTTTATTTCTTCTTTATCTTAAAAATAAACTTATCCTGAAAGTAAAATAGTATCATAAGCGTTATAAAGGCTGCTGGCAGCGGAATGACCACAAAGGTAAGAACGGGATTTCCGAAAACTATCGCCTTTTTTACGTTAAAAGCGAGCTCCACCGTCCAAACAAAAAATGTCAAAAACGTGACAAAAATGATTTCCAAAGTAATCAAAATTAATCTTGCTGCTTTCATTTTATCCCTCCAAATACTTACTATATTTATTTAAAAAAGTCATTTTCATGATTAATATCCTATCAAATACTCATCTTGATAATGGAAAATTCCGGAAAGAATCATAGTAGATACCATTAAAACTGCAACGTAATATAAAGCCGGATGCTGGCTGGCAAATCCGCTTTGAGAACAATCTCCGGATATACAAACATATGCAGATATCCAAACTAACGAACCAATAAAAAAGATAAGAATCATTTCTACGGCCATTATTACGTAGCGACTATTCTTGGTCATTAAAACTGCTCCAAAAATCGTAAGTCATTATCAAAAAACAATCTTAAATCATCAATGTTATTTCTTAGCATCGCCGGACGCTCTATACCAAATCCGAATGCAAAACCTTGGTATTTTTCGGGATCAATGCCCCCATTTTTTAAAACGTTGGGATGAACCATACCGGCACCTAATATCTCAACCCAACCGGAATATTTACAAACCCGGCAACCACCCCCCCCACAGATACCGCAAGATACATCCATTTCTATCGAGGGCTCCGTAAAGGCAAAGTGATGCGGCCTAAACCGCGTTTTTCTTTCTTCCCCGAAAAAAGCGCGAACAAAGGCCTCTAGCGTACCCTTTAGATCAGCCAGTGTTACAGTTTCGTCAACCACCAAACCTTCTAATTGATGAAACATCGGGGTGTGGGTAACATCGCTATCCCGTCTGTAGGTTTTACCTGGCACAATCACTCTTATCGGCGGTTTTTCGGTTTGCATTACCCTTATTTGTACCGGCGTAGTTTGAGTCCGTAAAACCAAATTTTCGTTTATAAAAAAAGTGTCTTGGGTGTCTCTAACCGGATGATCTTTGGGCATATTTACTGCTTCAAAATTATACCAATCCGTTTCTATTTCTGGGCCCTCGGCGACTGAAAATCCCAACTTAGAGAATATTTCCACCATGTCCTTTATGGTCTGGGTCACCAGATGCTGATGTCCAACTGTATGTTTAATCCCCGGCGCCGTGACATCAATCCATTCTCCATCGGCAAGATTCTCTCTTTTTAAAGAGGTGATCTCGGAAAGTCTCTTCTCGATCATCGACTCAACTTCTTGCTTTATTTTGTTCAATTCTTTTCCGGCTTCTTTTCTCTGGTCAATGGGTAGAGTAGCAAGAGAGCTCATAGCCAAAGTAATTCTTCCTTTTCTTCCTAAGTATCGAACTCTAAAATTTTCTACCTCGCTACTTAAGCTAGCTTTTTTTATTCCCTCCGTCGCTTCTTTTAAAATATCGTTTAAATTGTTCATGATATGATTACGAGCCAAAGAACTGGATTCGCAAGAAATGCTAAAGCGGTACTTAAGCCAATATTCTGCTTTTCCCTAAGCTTTAGTAAATACTTAATCAAAGCAAAATCCGCAAGGCCAATAATAGCAAAAGTTAGGATAAAGGTAAAGACTACATTACTAAAAACCAAAAAGGACAAAAAGATTGAGATAAATGCAGCCACCGCCGATGCCCCAACGACCCCGACCACTGCTGGCCATACGATTTTTCCTTTTACTACAAATTTAAGATAGAGAACGAAAATAGCAAAATTAACGGCATAAAAAAATGCAAAAAAGACCAGGAGCGATGGGATCATCTGACCTACTGACGCAATGAGCGGTGAAGATGCTTGCGCATTTTCTAAGTTGCTTAACGATTTATTCATACTAACCTACCTTTTTTAGATAATAAAAATATTTCAATTAGAATAAAGGCTGTGATTAGGAAAAAGCCGTCCCAAAACCAAAGCAAATTCTGAGATTTAAGAATCGCCAAAGAAGTCACCACTATTCCTATAAAAATACCTTCGCGAATAGAGGCTTTGGGCATCTCTATAAAAGTAAGGGATTTTCTTATCTGAAAAGCCGCAAAAGAACCGATTGAAAAGCCGCTCATAAAGATAAGACCAAAGAATAATACAATTTGCATGAAACCTGCCTTCCATGGATCGACATAAAACAGAAAATATAATAAGCCGACTAGCGACAAGAAAACATAAGTTAAAATTTTCATAGAAAAAATACTCATTGTAATTTAATTATAGTTCATTTTCATTTATTTTGCCAACAGAAAGGTCGAATAAAAAATACCCAAACTGGGTATTTTTTATCTACTATGCATTAAAGATACATAGTTTAACTCCCTACAGGTGGTAGAGAGCCATTGGAAGATAGCAACAAATAAACCTTACCCTCCAATAAGTTAACTACCACTCCTTTTTTAAAATAAGGTACAAATCGAAATAATTCCTTTTGCTTGCCTCTTTTATTTTTGGGCTTGCTTTTTATTTTTGTGTTTAAAGGTTTTTTAAACCTCAGATTATTTAAAACAGTAGGGAAAGTCCAGATTAGAAATAAGGGGGGTACTTCTAACCTGGGCTTTCACCCACCATTTTTCGCTCCTTCTTAAGCTTCAAATGGCAAGCCAATCGTGATAAGCAAGCCCTTGACATAAGCTATTATGAAACAGATGTGTGAAACATGTCAATAAAAAAATTGTGAATAAGCAAAAACAGAATCTGGCATAAAGTATTTAGAATATAGGATAAGAATATAGGGCTTAGAATTAAGAATTATTAGGGCTTTAATATCCTCTAGATTCTTTATTCTATATTAAAGATTCCAAATTCCAGATTCTACTCTGCTGGCTTATCCAGCTGCAGAAGTTCCGAATCTAGACCCTTGCCGGTAATCTTGGTCACATCTTTATCTATCTTTACAAATTCCTTATTGGCTTCGTTATAGGCATTAACCGAAGTCTCTAAAGACCTTCCTAATTTAGAGACATAAGTTTGGTAAGCGTTTAAATGATTGCCAAGCTTATGAATATTATCCACGATATCATTAATTGATTCCTGAACCTCCAAAGCTCGAAGTCCCTGCAAAACGGTCTGTAAATAAGCCGCTAAAGAAGTTGGAGAAACAATTATGACTTTCTTGTTTGTTGCATAATCAATTAAATCTCTGGTGTTCACTTTTAAGGTTCCCACTTGGTTTACAAGCAAATCATAATAAATTCCCTCCGACGGAATGAACATAAAAGCAAATTCCATCGTTCGCTTCTTGGGCCGGATATACTTCGCCGTTTCATCAATTCGATTCTTTAAATCCTGCTTAAACAACTTCTGAAGCGATTCACACTTAACTGCGTCTTTTTCTTCGCAAATTTTATTATAGTTTTCCAAGGAAAATTTAGAATCAATCGGCAAAACTTTGTCTTTTATAAAAAGAACGGCATCGACAATCAGCTCCTTGCCCGTCTTTTCGTCCGTGCCAAGACTGTATTGCATTTTGTAGGCATTAGGAGAAAAAAGATTTTTAAGGGCTGTTTCTAGATAATATTCCCCCAAAACCCCTCTTTGCTTCGGATTTTTTAAGATGTTTTCCAAGCCCTGAAGCTGCTCCGTTATCCCTACCACTTGTTTATTGGTATCTTCCAGCTTAGTTAGTTTTTCGGTTACGTCCCTTATTATTCCGGCACTTGACCTAAATTGCTCCTGAATTGTTTTAGATGATTCTACAAGGCCCTTACTTAACTGTTCCGAAACTTGGTTTAGCTGCTGCTGCAATAAAAGCACGCTCTTGTCATTTTCTGAATTTATTTTTAGATCGCTGAGCCTCTTATTAATTAAAAAAATGATTACACCAAAACCGGCAACCACAATTGCAATTAAAATTATAAACGATTGATCCATGAGGATAATTATAGCAATCTTTAGAAAAGATTATAGTATTATTTTTACTATGATGCAGCTTTCGCTTTCTTTTTCTCTTCTGTAAAAACAAAGAGCCAGGCATACAAAAGAACAAATTCGATTGCAAACATTATAAGATTCAAGCCATCTACTGCCGGACTTGTCCATTTAGCAGCAAGCCAAAAATTAGCGTTCATCACCATTACAACAATCAAAGCAGCTAGAGTAATTTCTCTTCTAAATTTAAGTCGCTTGTTTAGAAGAATAGTTAAAGCAGCTAAGGCTAAAATTAATCCAGACAAAAGTTCGCCCCAGCTAACCATAATACCAAACGCTGTGGCATTCGGAATGGCTGTCTCAGAAAGAAAAGACTTATAAAGCCCAAAGGGATTTTTGGAAGCAAAGTATCCGAGAGTTTTTTCCATGCCTCCTACAAATTCACCACCGGTTACTTTCTCCCAGCCACCCTTAAGCCATTCGAGACTAATTATTAGCTGCACTACTACTAACAGTCTTTTTTCCATATTCTCCTCCTTTTCTTTTATTCGATTCCTTATTTATGGGTATAGAAACATAAAATACCGATCCTCGTCCTTCTATGGATTCGAACCAAATCCTACCTTTAAACCTTTGAACGATCTCCTTTATAATATATAATCCCAGACCATTGCCTTCATTTTCCCCGGTATTACCCGCTCGATAAAATTTTTGGAACAGATTTTTTTGTTCCTCAATCGGTATACCAATTCCCTCATCCCGAACAGAAACCACTGCCATACCAATTTCATTTGTGACTTTTACGGCAATGTTCTTACTTTCACCGGAGTACTTACTAGCATTTGATAAAAGATTTTGAATAACCTGCCTAAAATAAGTCTTATCGGCATCTATATAAAAGCTGCTTTCGCATTCTAAAACTATGGTTTGTTTTCTGGGCTCAATAATTGGTACCATAGATTCGATAATAGCAGCAACCGTTTCTTTTAGATCAAGGGTCTCCGCCTTAAGCTTTAATCTGCCAGTTTCGATTCTCGAAATATCCAATAAATCTTTTACAAGTTCTCTCATTTGAGAATTTGATTTATAAGCTGATTTTAGAATATTTCTCTGCTCGTCATTCAATTTGCCGAATTTTTCAGAAACAATCACTTCGATTGCCCACTGAACGGCAGTTAACGGGGAATTGAGCTGATGGGAAGTAATAGAAACAAATTCCGATTTCATCTCATTTACTTCCTTTTCTTTGGTAGCGTCCCTTATAACATAAACTGATCCAAAATCATGCTCATCAAACTGAAATCTATTAGCCGCTCCCTTAACAGAAATTATACCGCCGCTTTTTTTACTGATATCGCAATAATTCTCCGGCTTGCAATAACCCTGATTTGTCAAATTTTTCTGAATATAACCAAAATGTTCTTTTTCCTTAAAAATCAAGATCTTTTCCAGATCTTCATTTAGAGCCTCTGATTCTCTAAAGCCAGTAATTAGTTCTGCCATAGGATTAAAAATTATTATTTTATTTTCGCTATCTGTAACTATAACTCCGTCGCCGATATTTTCTAAAATTGATTTAACCCTCTGTGTTTCTTCGCTCATACTGTCATAAGAGACCCTAAGATGCTGCATCATTTTGTTGTAGCTTCTAGCCAAGTTTCCAATCTCATCTTTAGCAATTTCATTCGCTCTTAAACTTTTTGAAAAATTGGTCTGTTTCATAACTCTTTCGAGGTCAACTAAGGGTTTGTTAATAGTTATATGAATTAAAAACCTAATAAGAAGCATCCCGAAGAGAACCAACAAATAAATATATATCATTCCATTTATGGCACCCTTCTTTAAATTGTCGATTTGAAAAATAAGATCTTCTCTTAAAACCGATATCTTATAATTTACATCCTGAAGATCATAAATGATATCGAAAGTAGCCGGGTGGATTTCTTTATGAATAATTTTTAGCTCATCCTTATTTTTAGCTTGCAGCGTTTTCTGAGTGAATTGATTTAATTTATCCATCTCTTGGTCAAGAAATTCAGAAAATGATAAATTATTAACTGTCAAATCCGGACTGTTGTTGCTGTCGTGCCTTTCGCGATATTCAATTTCTATAAACTGCTTCAAGCTATCAAAAGCAGGTTTTAATTCCTCGGATCTCTTTATGAAGAGTACTTTTTTATCGTTCGAATATTCGTCTGCATATTCAAAATGAGCTTGAGCGTAGTTTATTATTGCCCAATTTGCCTTACCCAGCCTTGATAAAAATTCAACATGCTTTTGAAGATGAGTACTGGCGTCAGAAATTTTAAGAAAAGTCTTAAAATCGGTTACTAAAGCTAAAACAATAAGCAAAAAGGCTCCGGCAGAAAATATGAGCGTCTTTTGGTTTATTTTAAGATCTCGGAATTTTTTCCAGACAAAACTAAACATCGCCTCCCAAACTCTTATGTATCTATCTTATTATGTGTTTTTTGTCTTGTCTAGTAGGGAAAATTTGGAGGTTCTACCATAGATGTTTAGAAGAGATTATTTAAAATTGAAGTGTAATAAGGAGAAAACATGGAATTTTATAATGTAAAAAAGCGTCAGAAAGTTGACGTTTCTGACAACCATCTTAAAAAAACTATTTATGAAGGAAAAGGCGGCCAAAAACGGTTTGCCGTAAGATCTGTCGATGATGACGGCACAAAGCTCACAAAATTTATCTCGAAAGATACTTACGACAGCCTTCAAGTTCCGACAGAATAAGTATCAATATGAACTTGATACTTTTACAAACCCCTGCTCGCAATCTAATTCGGTCTCTTTGGAATAGGCTGGTACTAAGAGAGACTCCGGCTCTACTAACAAACAAGGCTTAGATAAAACCTTAGAATAAACTTGGGCAAACAAAGAATTATTTTTTACGATAAAGCCTGCTGATTTAAGCAAACCTGGCAGTAATTCCGGCCATATTTCTTCTAAGACCACGATATCGTCCTTACCCACCTTTGCAAAATCCAAAATGCTATTTAGTTCTCTTAAAGCTCCCTTAACTTTACCTCGATTAAGAATTTTTCCGCTTATCTCTTTACTACCTGTTTTCTTGTTTTGACCTATTATCCACACCTTACCCTCATCCCCATCTAAAATAATTGGATCGCCGTCATGCAATCTCTCTGAAGCCACTTGGGTTGCAATTATACACGGAATCCCCAACTCTCTGGAAACCAGAGCAGCATGACACGTCACTCCGCCCTCGTCGGTAATGACCCCGGCTGCCCGCCCCATCGCCATGCCATAATCTGGAGAGGTGGTTTTTGCAACTAAAATATCACCTTTTTCGATTTTATTAAGCTCAGTTTCCGAGTGGATCACCTTTACTTTACCCGAAGCTACTCCCTGAGAAGCAACATTGCCGGCAATCGATTCCGGCGGATTTTCATTTTCTGCAATAATGCCGTAGTCATTTATTATCTGACTGATAAATTCATGTCTGGGAACTATCTGCATTTTAGTCTCCCAAACTAGAATTGCCCAACCCAACTTTCTCCGGTTCATTTCTAAATCATCGAACACTTCTCCATTTAATGCACTTATCATTTCTTCTAAGGTAAGCAATTGCGCTTCTTCATAGGAATATGAAGTCCTATCTGCAACTTCTTTGAGTAAGGGCGCAATGCTTGATTCGAACTTCCGAAGAGCTTCCCTCAGGGAATATTCACCCGACAGATAATCTTGAAACAAGAGAATTTTACTTACAACAGCTTTATCAGTTATTTTAGCTAACTCGGCCGTAAACATTTTCTTTCTTTCATCCCTTTCCTTAGCTAAAACATCAATTAAAATCTTGGGATCAATTTCATCCATCACCATTCTGGCGCTATTTTCGAAATCTTGGGTTCCAAGCAACTTATCTGAGAATAGTTTTACTGAGAGGTAAGAATATTTCTGAGCATGTTCGGCGAGTCTCTTTCGGTAATTTTCTGCTAAACCGTTTTTATAAGCCCCATTTACTATTTCTAAAAATTCATCTATTTCTTTGGATGCCTCGCCGTCATCAGCCAATCCCAAAAGAATTTCATGCTTATCCTTAGGCAATATTTTCATAAGCCCAAAAGCCATTTCTGTCTTCATAAAAGGGTGAATAAATGTATAAAAGAAAAGGTCCGAAAGATCGGTTTTTAGGGATTTAATTATTCTTAAGAGCCCTTCGTTATTGATCTTCTTAAAATCAGAATGAAAAAGTTCATCCGATAAAACTTGAATTTTCCGAAGAAGCCTTTTTAAATCCTCACTTTTGGCCGAGGAATAATCCGGACTACTCTTTAGCTTTTTCACTATTGATTCGGAAAGCTTGTCGTATTCATCATGAGTTATATATGAAGAATGAATTAAACCATTATAAAAATAATAATTAATTTTAAATCCAAATTCTTTTTCGATCTTTTTTAGAAGCATTTGGACAAATTCATATTTTAGAAAAATGCAGGTGCTTGTATGATTTTTCTTTATCCAGTTAATCTTTGACACAAAAACCCTCCATTACAATAATAAACACAAAAATGCTAAGTAACAAGTTCAAAATTTAACAGATTGCTATACAGCTTTAACGCTTCAGAAGAAAAGCATATCTCTTTATCTTCTTTCTTCTAACTTTTCGCTTTGTGGCAACACGAGGATGGTGGCTGTCTAAAAAATTTTTCCAATTTTCTTTTAGCCATCTTTTTTGCAAAATTAAGATATCCTCAAGGCCCCTTGTGGCCATTTCTTTTCCTACCACACCGCCTTTATGAGGATGGTCAAACCTTTTAAGATGAGGGGAAGAAAAACCATGCGCATAATGAACAAGCTCATGAGCAATTGTTCCCTGGATTACAAACTCCGGCACTTCACCGATCTTGAGCAGAGAATTAATGGTAATAAGAGTAGAGCCATCATCTTGTTTTTTAATCGAGCCAAGCCTTGTCCGAGCCTTCCGTCCAAAGCGAATCTTAACATCATTTAATTTTTCGATATCCAAAAAATATCTGTTCCAAATATCCTGAAGTTTTAGCTCTAACCATCGATTGTCTCTCATAAAAAAATCTCATCTTACAACATAAGAGCTTTGCTAAGCTCTTATTTAAATTATGAGCTCTAAATCACTCGTCTTTCTTGATATTTTTCTTAAAATTATCAACGACTTGCTTTCCGTAAAAACGAAACATCTTCGAAAACACATTAACATTCCTAACCGCTTGATGCTCTAAGTCATGAACCAAATCTTCAGCAATTTCTTTGTTTTTAATACCGACATTTTTATAAGCCGAGAGATCAAATCCTAATTTTTCGTGAGCAATATTTGACTCTTTCTTAACAGTTGTCTCGCCTATTTTAATGTTTTCCAGCTTTTCCCTTACCTCTTCTCGGGCAACCTCCTCAACCTTTTTTGATGGTTCGCTAAGGCTACCAGCGGCTTCTTCTTTGGCAATCAATTCTTCGACACCGCTATCATTTAAGCCCGAAGGCGTAATGACTTTTTGTCCTCTAATATTTGATGAATTATCCTTGTCATTTGCTCTAAGCTGCTCATAAGAAAAAACTCGGCCACAATCCAAACAGACATAATGACCTTCGTCGTAAACTACTTGTCCGCCACAATACAAACATTTCATATTAATATTTTAGGCTAATAGACTAAAGGGTCAATACCAATTAACAATAAGCAATAAGCAAAGAACAATTTAAGAATCGAGATTTGTGCATTTATTCTTGTTTATTGTTTATTTTTTTAAGCCATAGCCTTAAGACGTTTTATTCTTTCTTCCACCGGAGGATGAGTATTAAAAAAATTGATAAACCATCCCCTCGATGATCCTTTATGTTCTTTTAGAGGATTTTCTATATATAGATGGGCCGTAGCTTTGTTAGCCGCTTCCAAAGGTTCTGTATCAGCCGCAATCTTTTCTAAAGCTTTGGCGAGGCCTTCTGGATATCTAGTCAGAAGTGCTCCCGTAGCGTCGGCTAGATATTCTCTCTTCCTGGATAACGAGAGTTGTATTAAGCTCGCAAAAATAGGCGAAAGAAGTGCCAAAACGATACCGGCTACCATCAGAATAAGCCCTAATTGACCGGACTGACGATCGTCATCACGACCGCCCCAAAAGCTCATTCGGAGAAAAAAATCGGCCATTAAGGCAACAATCCCAACCATCACCACCATTACTGTCATAAGCCGTATATCATAATTTTTGATGTGAGACATCTCATGGGCAATTACGCCTTCCAATTCTGTTTTCTCCAATTTTTCTAAAAGTCCCCGAGTGACAGCAATCGCCGAATGATCCGGATTCCGGCCCGTAGCGAATGCATTAGGCGCACTATCATTAATTATATAAACTTTAGGCATCGGGAGACCGCTTGCAATAGATAGATTCTCGACAATGCGGAAAAGCTCCGGATTATCATTCTTTAAAACCGGTTTTGCACCGGAAACCGCAAGAGTTATTTTATCGGAATAAAAATAACCGGCCCAAGCTTGAACTAATGAAAAAATCACCGCAATCGGCAAAATAACAGGATAGCGATAAGAAAAAACATATGCCAGTCCGATTACAAACGCAGGAAACAAAATCATGATAATGACAGTTTTTATTTTATTAGACTCAATTTCTCGATACATAATCCTCCTTACCACCAAGACAAAAATACAATATAGAATTTGGAATTTAGTATCTAGAATAGGAATGAAGAATAAAAAAATTTAGAATTATTCAGCACTACATTCTGTATTCAATATTCCTATTCCAAATTCTAAATACTACACTCTAGATTCTTTAGCTAGAATTTCACCTCGACATTTTCCCTCTCCTCCGGATTTTCTATCTCAAACAACTCTTTCTTTTGAAAGTGGAATAATGAGGCAATTATACTAGAGGGAAATTGCTCAATACTTATATTAAGGTCTCTGACATTGCCGTTGTAGAACCTTCTTGAGGCCTGAATTTTATCTTCGGTATCGGTTAATTCATCCTGAAGCTTCTGAAAATTATCCGAAGCCTTTAAATCGGGATAATTTTCTGCCACCGCAAATACCGATTTTAAGGCGTCCGTTAACACATTTTCTGCCTTGCCTTGCTGCTCAATGCTCCGAGCATTAATAGCTGAAGTTCTAGCTTTGGTTACTTCTTCAAAAACGCTTTTTTCATGAGTAGCATAACCTTTTACCGTTTCCACTAAGTTCGGGATTAAATCATGCCTTCTTTTCAATTGGACATCTATATCGCTCCAAGCTTCTTCCGATCTCGTTCTTAGTGATACCAGCCGGTTAAAAGCAAAGACAATATACAGGCCAAAAACAATTGCGAGAATAGCAACTATCAAAAGTGGGTTCATTTTTCCTCCTTTTTTGTTTAGCGAACAAAAATAATAAGCAATAAACAGTTAACTATTAAGATCTAAAAGTATTATAAAACGTTTTTTATTATTTGTTTATTGTTTTTATTTACTATCTTAGTTCTTAGGGAATGATTAATTTCTGGCCAATTTGCAGGTCTTCGCCATCCATATTATTAGCTTTTTGGATGGCCTCTACCGTAGTGTCATATTTAGAAGCAATAGTCCAAAGAGTGTCGCCTTCACTAATGGTATGCGTTTTGTCAGATGATAATGGCGTTGGAGTTGGCGTGGGAGCAGGAGTAGCAGTCGGTGCCGGAACTGACGGCGCCGGAGAAGTTGTTGGATTCGGTGTCTCGGTATTTTCGGCCTGCTTAGATTCGCTTTGGGGCGGATAGGATATTTCTTGAGTCGGCGTTACATTGGTATTGTTCATCGGCTTATAATAAATCTTCCAGAAGAATGCAATCATTCCGATTGCTAAAAAACCGGTTACCGGCCAAACCAACATATATTTTCTAGCTTCCTTTTTTTCTTCTTTTAGTTCTTTCTTTAAGTCTTCTGATAGATGAGGTTGAGACATATTAATTACCCCTTTTTACGATTTCATTATAGCACACCTTCCAAAATGGTAAAGCTAGTTAGCAATGTTCTTAATAACAAGCTAATTGATCCAATTTATAACGAAATCCCCCGATTAACTATTAAATCGGGGGGTTACTTCCCTTGCACAAATTATTAAGACCATAGCCACCCTCAATCTTTCTCTTGAGGCGCGTTATTTCAGTGATAACTGATTCGCCTTTTGGATCTATGATATGCCCTAATAAATATAGAGGTTCGAAGATCCATTGACGATGGAAAGGTATGTGATAGTCCATGCCATGTTCCACGGCCGAAACGCCGTAAGCTTTAAAAACCATCACTAACCTTTTTGCATGAGTCTTGTGGCTTACGATAGTTACTCGAGGGTTATTAATACCAAGCTTTCTTAACATTAGTATCAAGCAGATGACATTTTGATAACCATCTAGCGGCCTATAGCCGGTCTCGTTCCGGATTATCTGCTCCTCCGGGATGCCAAATTCCGCAAACTGATCGGCCATAACATCGCCCGGCGGTCGTTCTTGTGTTTTCTTTACGATGTCGCCAATCGATGCCACGTAATCATATCCACCCTCAGACCACATATTCTGACCTTCTTCAATTCTCCAGCAAGACTCCTTATCCTCACCATCCCATGCCGGCAGCACAAATAGTATTTCCGTGTATACATTCGTCAATCCATCTCACCTCTATTCTTATCTTAAGATACCCAACTAATTAATCTAAAAAGCTGACCGGTTATTGTATAACAATTTTCTTAATTTAGCAATCAAAAAACCGCTTGGTGTCGACAAAACCACAACAAACCCAGCATAAAAATATTGCCAATTGAATTCATATCTGACATAATGGTATATTACTTACGCTTGATGGTTCATTTAAATAATCAATAGGTAAAATGAGTAAAGGAGATGGGTATGGCCAAAACGGCACTGGCACCAGAAAAATATGTCAGAATCGAAGTCGAAAAGGATGGTGGGGTTAGATATGCTTACTATAACCTACTAAACAAGACCTACACTTGGGATCCATATTTTATCCCTGAAAATGCAATCATTATGGATCAAGTTGCAAAAATAGACCTACCAAAAGGCCAGGTACTTACCTCAGAAATGATAGAAGCAAAAGGACCATTTATCTTTTAATGGCCTGTAGATTTTTATGCTTCTAAAATCTCCGAATGGAGTTGCAATAAGTTTGAGCACCCGCTCAAGCCGCAACCCACCATTCGGAGATTTTTCTTTTAAACAAAAAAAATCTTTTTGGCTGCTCTTTTACCAATGATACCCGGCCTTCGATTAACTCAGGGTTTACCATGTTATAATAAATAAAAGCCTTTAAGATCTAAACAATAGTAAGCTTGTCAAACTATGGTGCCCGGGGCGGGACTCGAACCCGCAAGGTGTCGCCACCACTGGATTTTAAGTCCAGCGCGTATACCAATTCCGCCACCCGGGCGCTTTTAGAATTAAGAATTATGAATAACGTATAAAGAACATACAAAAAAATAATACTTAATTCTTAACTCGTTATTCTTTATTCCGAATCATGGAGGCCTCGACCGGATTTGAACCGGTGTACGCGGTTTTGCAGACCGCTGCGTAGCCACTCCGCCACGAGGCCAAATTATCGTAGGGCAACTTGATCCGGTGCAATTATTTTGCCGAAATCATCCGCTCTTTCAGCCGTTTGATCGTTGATTCCCAGACTTAGATAGCTACCATCAGCGGCCTTAAAATCCCAAAACTTTTCCGATTCACCCTTTTTAAATATCTCTTCTCCGAACGTCTCTTCAGCAGTCGCACGAGCAGTAAAAAGAAAATCAAGCCTCTTTCCCATAAATTCCAGGCTTTCTGGAAAGGGCTCCTCAAAAGGAGTCTCAATCGGTTTTACCAAAATATAACTATTGGATTCTTCATCATCGGCAAACACATAACCGCCACTCAAAAAACATTTTACATAATATGTTCCATCATCAAAACGAAATTTAATAACTTCTTTTACAGAGAATTCTTTACCTTCAACCAGTAACTTCGCATTCGGTTTAATTTTTGAACGAAACACATTAACTTCCATCTTCTACCTCTAAATTAAATGGAGCGGACGAGCGGAATCGAACCGCCATCTTAGCCTTGGCAAGGCTACGTAATAACCACTATACGACGCCCGCATATTTATTTATTTTTCAAATTCTCTATAAAACAAGCCTATCCAATTGTAAAAGAACTTTATATGGTGGCGAGGGGCAGAATCGAACTGCCCACGCAAGGATTTTCAGTCCTTCGCTCTACCACTGAGCTACCCCGCCGTGTTCAGATTTCGGATATCAGACATCGGATTTCTGAAAATCCGACCTCCGAACTCAGATATCTGACATCCGAATTTGGCTTGCCATTTGAAGCCATTCACGAAACTTGGTTGTTAAACTGAGCAGTCCTACTACGCTAAAGCTTCGTAGGACATTTTTCGCCTCGCGGCGAAAAATGGTGGGCGCTACAGGACTCGAACCTGTGACCTACTGGGTGTAAACCAGTCGCTCTAGCCAACTGAGCTAAGCGCCCGTGTTTCTTTTTCATACTCAAAACAGCAAAAATATATTAACATAAAAACAAAAATTTTGGAATAATTTTTAAGCAAGGATTAAGAATAAAGTATAAAGAATGAAGGTTTTTAAAATTGCTTAATGCTTACTACTTAATACTATATACTTCTTCAACTGGTGCCGAGGACAGGACTTGAACCTGCACAGGCTTGCGCCCACATGCACCTCAAGCATGCGTGTATACCAATTCCACCACCTCGGCAAAAATAATTATTAAGACCCAAATATTATACTAAAAAAACACTATTTCGTAAATAATTTCTATCTTTAAAAACCACTTTAGTATTTACACAACTAGCTAGCTATAATTATACTAACGATATAAGGAAAACATTAATGATATCAATATTTGAGCGTCCTAGTTTTATAGGTATTGAGATTGGTTACAGATCAATTAAGCTTGTTGAGCTAGAAAAGAATAAGAAACAGCACAAGCTTTCAAAGGTTGGAGAAATGCCAATTCCTGCAGGAATATTGATGTCCGAAAATAAAGATGACCTAGAAATAATCTCCAAGTCGATAAAGGATCTGGTAAAGATGCTCGGCTGCAAAACAACAGATGTTGCCTGCGCCATATCATCAGGAGAAATATTTGCTGCTTCCATAGACCTTCCGTTAATGACTGCTGCCGAAGTGGAGTATGCAATGAAATGGGAAATTAAAAAACGAATTCCGGGAAAAATCGAAGATACGCATGCCAAATGGATAGTAACCAACCAAAGAGAAAAAACCGAAGTCTTAATAGTGGCTATTCCCAAACGTATTATTAAAAGATACTTGGAAGTCATAAGTAACAGCGGTCTCATACCCGGAATTCTAGAAATCGAACCGTTTTCATTGGCAAGATCATTAACTCAGCCAGGGCAAGGATCAATAATTAACATTCATGTCGGCTCTTCTCTCACAACTGTAAATTTTATACAAGATGGAGCCCTAAGAATCAGCAGATATATAAAAGCTGGTGAAGAACAAATTATTGAATCCATGATAAGTTTTTCTAAATCCATAAGTCCAACGAAAGTGGCAATTGTCAATAAATATACCGTCAAAAAAAATGAATCCGAACAAAATATTAACTATAGACAAAATCCAATTTTAAGAGAAATTATCGATGAATTTAAAAAGCTTTGTCATTTTTCGATGGAGAATGGCAAGGAAATATCTCAGGTCGTTCTTTCCGGAGAATGCGCCCTTATCCCCAATTTTCCAGAATATTTGGGAAACGCTTTAGAAAAAGAGATTAGCATTGCCAATACGTGGCTTAAGATAGATTGTTCATCACACGAATCTCCCGCTCAACTAAAAAAAATTAGTCCAAGATTTGCAGTGGCAGCAGGGCTTGCGCTGGCCTAAAAACTAGACTATTATTATATATAAGAGGCAAAATGACATTAAATCTAATTCCAGAAGAAGAAGAAAAAAGGATACTTTTCTTTCCTAAAACTATTAAAACAGTCGTAATCGCTATGGTCGTCGGCGGCATCTCGATCTCTATCTTAGGATTTAGATTTGTTGCTAACAAAGGACAAGTTTACGCCTTACAAAACGAGAAAAAGTCTTTAGACGTTGAGCTTATATCACTCGATGAAGTAAGAAGTAGCTATCAATATTATACGAGCAGTAAAAGCAAGGACTTGCTTTCTAACCGTACTGTGTTCTCAAAATTCTACAACAATATCCAAGCTGCTACTCCATCAACAGTCTGGCTTAATAATGTTAGTTTAAGCGAAAACGATAATTTGACAATAGATGGAAAAACTACGGGGAGATCGGGTGATGAGAAAGCTGAATATACAGAAATCTCCAAATATACTTCATCTCTTAAAAAAGCTGGTTTTATTGATCCTAAGATTCAATCAGCATCGATAGACCAAAAGACTAAAGTTGTGACATTTAGAATAGATACCAAAATAACAAGGGCCATGATCAGTGAGTGATATCGACAACCAAGCAAAAGAGAAATTAGAAAAAGTCGTAAGTAAGAATACTTTCAAGTTTTTTAATGCTTTGATATACTTTGCGATTATCGGCACCTCAATTTTAATAACTTCTTTTCTAAGCAATATGATCAAGTCTCAAGAAGAAACAATGAGCAAACAAAGGACAGAAGTAGCTACTAAAAGAGAAGAAGTTGAGGAACTTAAAAAACTTAAAAACGAATTTCCAGATTTCCCCGCCAAAGTTAATGCGCTTAAAGAGATCGAAACAAAGCAAAAAGATGCTAGTCAAATTTTAGCCCAGATGAGCCAAGCCGCTAGTGAATCCGGTATCTCTCTTATTAACTTTGCGCCAACTTACACCAAAGGCATTGAAATTAAAATAACTTTAACCGGCCCTCATAACAATTTAAAGAAGTTTCTAGAGAATGTCGAAAAGAATAGATTAATTATAAATTCAGTTAGCACTATTGCTAATGTTAATATGAGCAAAGCCAATATATTACCAATATTCGAATTAAAAATAAAGCCGGCGGGGGGATAAGTGGATCACAGTATTAAAAATTTTCACAGAAACCTAATTATGCTTTCCATATTAATTCTAATTATCGAAATCGCTCATTTTTTTGTTTATCCTATCGTAAAAAATTATTCGGAGCCTCTAAAAGAAAATACTGTTAATATTCAACGGATAGATATCAAAAAAGAAAAAGCTTTCTTTGCGAAACTGGAAACATTGCAAGATAAAAGCGTTAACATTAATGAGCCAGTTAAATCAGATGAAGACCCTTTTACTCCCTAATAATCAGGTTTTAATATGCCAACTTACACATATAAAGCAAGAGATAAAGATAATAAACTTATTGTCGGTACCATTGATTCGCAAACCGAAGAAAGTGCGGCCAATTTGTTGTCGGATAAGGGCCTTGTGCCAACCGGCATGGTGGTAAAAGAGAAGTTTAAAGGCTTTGATCGTTTAATCATAAAACATTCTTCTGTTTCTTTAAAAACACTGATGATTTTTTCTAAAGAGTTATCAATTATGATAAGCGCTGGCATACCTATAGCGAGAGCTTTTAAAACTCTGGTAGACGAAGAGGTGAATCTAAAGTTTTCGACCATAATTGCCGGTATCGCCAAAGATATAGAAGATGGAGAGCCTCTGCATAAATCCTTCCAAAAATATCCGGATGTTTTTCCTTCAATGTATATAAGCGCCGTTAAGGCTGGTGAAGCATCAGGTTCCTTGGATCGCATGCTTATAAAGTTGTCTGATCAATTAGAAAGTGATTATGAGACTATTCTCCGAATTCGCAGCGCCATGGCATACCCAATCTTTATTTTAGCCGTCTTAGTCTTTACGGCAGCCGTTGTTACAATTTGGGTTTTGCCTCAAATAAAAACTGTGTTTGATGAGGCCAGTGCTCAGTTACCCCTAATAACCAGAATAATTCTCTCCATTAGTGACATTGTAAGAGCTAATGGAATAGCAACGATTCTGATCCTTGGAATCCTTGTCTATTTTCTAAGATTGTGGATGAAAACCGACAAAGGCAAAATTACCCTCGATAACATGAAGCTAGTTATCCCAGTTTTTAACAACATCTACAAGAAAGTGTATATGGATCATTTTACCGGGACTTTGGCTACACTACTCTCCGGAGGACTCCCGATACTTGAATCGCTAGATATCGTTGCCGATGGCATGAATAACAGGTTTTATAAAGAGAGCATCTTAAGAGTTAGGGATAAAATAAAAGACGGAGCGACTCTTTCTAAGCCGTTACGCGAAGACCCGTTATTTCCAAAAATGATCCCCCAAATGATTGCCATCGGAGAAGAAACGGGTAAAATTGATGAAATTCTTTTGAAATTATCAAAGTTTTACCATAGCGAAGTCGATAATACAATTAAAGGCGCTTCTTCTCTTATTGAACCGATTATGCTTTTACTTATTGGAGTTGGAGTGGGGTTTTTGGTTGCAACTATAATTCTGCCAATTTATAACCTCTCTCAAGTTTTTTAAAAGATGTTTAAAATGATTCATTACCAAAAGAAAAAGAATGGCTTTACTATTATAGAAGCCCTTATTGCAATATCCTTAATCGGGATAATTACTGTTTATATTATTCCTGTTTATCTAAATAGCATTCAAGCAAATCGCAAGAGTGCCAATAAAACAAAAGCCGTTAACCGCGCTTTAGCCCAGATCGAAGAATACCGAAGAAAGGATTATGCTAGTATTCCAGAAAACCTAACAAGTTTTAATATCCCTGAACTCAAACTGCCAGAAGGAAAAGGAGAGATGTTTGTCACCGAAGACACTAGCTTAAACATTAAAAAGGTTGAAATTACAATTAAATGGAAAGAAAAAAATAAGAACGAACAGATTGTTATCCCCACTTATATTGCTGACAAAGGAGTATTCTAATGAAAAAAAGGGGCTTTACTCTTGTTGAACTCTTAATTATTGTAGCCATTGCTGGCATACTTGCAATGGCAATCAGCTCTCTCGCGGTGCTTTCTATTAGAACTTATAGCGAACAATCCGAAGTAAGCAATCTTCAAACCGAAAACCGAACTACCATTAATAGAATAAAAAACGAGGTTTTGCAAGGATCTGAGTTTCTACCAACATACGACTCGCGAACCGTTACAATTAATGCAGCCAACAATAGCAATACTTTAATTATAAAAATACCCTCCATCGACAATACCGAAAGCTGGATTATCGACCCAATAACCAAGGAACCCAAAATCGACTACTTTATATACTGGACAGATTCTGGAGATCTTTATAAAAAAGTTGTACCCGATCAATTAAGCACTAGAAATGCTGAATACGGTATTATTTCAAGAAATACTGAAATTAGTTGCGAATATACAATAGAGGGGCTAGAAAGTATTAAAGCGGGGGAGGAGAGTAAAATCTCTGGAGCGGATCGCGTGCGAATCACCCTAAAGTCTTCTAAAACCTTAAGGAATAAATCGCTAGAAGCCACAAATACCACCGAAGCTAACTTAAGGAATCGTTAACATGAGAAATCAAAAAGGATCAATAGCTGCAACAGTATTAGTTTATAGCTCCGTTATGGTAGTCGTTGGCATGGCAATTATTGGTTTAGTTATTGCTAATCTTAAATCAAGTCGTTTTAACTATGAACAATCATTAGCCCTTCAAGCTGCTGAGGCCGGAGCCGAAGAAATGCTTGCGAGAATAAATAATGAACCTGAAAAATATGGCGAAGAAGGTGCAGAAACTCATCCACCAATTAATGGAACATTTACATATGATAGCAAAGACTTATCTTCTTATGAAACAAAAGTTACTAGACAACCGGACAAAAGCCAAATAATTAATTCTATCGGATACTCGCCAAATGTTTTAAACCCAAAAAAAGTTTTAAAAGAGATCAAAATAACAATTGCGATGAACAAACAAACAGAAGATTCTATTTTTAAGTATGCGGTTCAAAGTGCAAGTAACGGCGTTAATTTTGGTGGAACTATCGAAGTACAGGGACATGTCTATTCCGGAAACGATATTACCGGGGGCTCAGGATCTTTAGAACTATTTGGAAATGCCTATGCTGCTAACGCAATCGATGACAAAGTCAAAGGAGCCATCAAGACTCCTCTCGCCATCCATCCGCCATATTCGGCGTATGATTATCTCAACAGTTACACCGAGGGACAGCTCCAAGCTCTTATCGGCGAAAGGGAACTACCCAAATTGCCCGAGATCAATTATGCAGCTTGGCAAGAAGTTTGTGAAAAAAGCGGTAATAAAATTGATGCCGCAATATTACCGCAAAGCACCATAAACACTTCTGATCCCCTTATAAAAAACATGTCTGATGGACCAGTCGTTATTGACGGTAATTTAAGCGTTGATGATGATTGGGAAATAAAAGGAGCCTATTGGATTACCGGTAATATCACATTTAATGGGGGGGATATCAAATTAAATGATACTATTTTTTCTTACGGTAAAGATGATGAGGGTAATTTAAGGCCGCTATTTACCTTTATCATCACAAATGGCAAGATAACCGTCACTCACGACAGCGTCAATTTCTTGCCTAATAGCTCAGACCATTTTCCAGTCTTTATCTCGAGATATAGCGAAGGATCGGAAGTAGCGGTAAATTATAATGGGAAAAATCCAAATTCAGTTGGCTTTTTTGCCCCCTCTGGAGAAATCAAATTCGATGGAGCATCAAACGATGGAACCACCTCCTTATTAGTAGGACAAAAAATAGATTTTCAAGGAAATGGGAAAGTAATATTTAACGACAAACTAAAAGACGCGCTGTTTCATACTGGAACAAAGCCCGGAACTCTGATTTCAAAAAGATGGCAAATAATCAAATAACTTACCTTTTAAATAAAGAATTTATCGCTTAAGATTTCTTTAAATAACCAAGATAATGAAGAGCCCGTAAGACCGCTAAAATAGTTTGGCCGTCGCTAATCTCGCCGGAATCCACAAGGTCAAAAAACTCTTCTATCTTAACTTTCTTAACCGCTGTTATTCCTTCTTCTTCCTGTTTATGGCTTCCCGTTTCCTTAAGACTCCTCGCCACAAATAGATGGGTTGCTTCACTCGAAAAGCCATTTGCGGTAAAATATGATCCCACTTTTTCCCAACTTGATGCTAAAAGACCAGTTTCTTCTTCTAGCTCTCTTTTGGCTGCTTCTAAAGAGTCCTGCCCTTCCGCATTGCCGGCCGGTACTTCCCAAGAGTAATTATTTGTCGGATATCGAAATTGTCCAATAAGATATACTTCGCGGTCTCTAGAAATAGGAACTATAAAAACTGCATCTCCTCTTGTTTGAACAAAACTATAATTACCCTTCTTGCTTTCAGGAGTAATGACGCTATCTTCAATAATCTTAAGCCAAGGCGTCTCGTAGGCCACCCTGGACCCTAAAGTTTTCCATTTACTCGTCTTATCGACTTCTTTCACCCAATCTCCAAATTAGATTAATTATACCAGCGAAAAGCAGTAAATCCAATTCACCCAATTCACCCATTAACCAATCTGCCTATCTAAATCTTATTCTCTTTCTTGGTCTTTACAAACCAATCATAAATGCCATTGAATCTAGAGGAAGGATCAATCATTTTTACGTGTTTAACCCCTTTAAAGTTTTTATTAACGGCATATATAAAGCTCGGGTTATATAAAAATACTGCTGGCATTTCATTTTGAATTATTTTCTGAGCCGCTATCAATTTATCTCTTTTTAATCCCTCATCCTTACTTTGCCTCGCTGCTTCTAAATACTTATCCAATTTGTCATTTGCAAACTGAGATAGATTAAGACCAGGATCAGTAATCTGAGTTGAGTGCCAATACCCATATAGATCCGAATCTGCGCCTAAAGATTCTCCGATTAGGATTGCTTGATATCGTCTCGGTTTAATGTATTCTTGCTGTAAAACGTTTATATCGACATCCTTTATGACAACATTAATCCCTAAAGGCTTTAATTGATTCTTAATGTTTTCGCTAGCTCTCTTTAGCTCTAACGAGTTATTGGTAATTACCTCGAACTCTAATATTTTATCACCCTTTTTCCTGAAGTCTCCTTCCTTTTTCCAACCGGCGTCGTCTAAGATCTTATTAGTCTCTTCTAGGTTTTGAGTGATTTTTGGAATATCTTTCGAGTAGCCGACTAAGCCCGGCAAAATAGGATAATTAGTTACCATACCCAAAATCTTTGTATCACTAATTAAAGCATCTTTATTTATCGCTTTAGAAATTGCTTTTCTTAAATTCACATCACTAAAAATACCATCTTTTACATTGAAAAATAGGGCAACATATCTTGGAAGCTGCATCTCTATGTAATTTAAATTATTGAACTTTTTAGAGGTCTCATAATCTTCTAAAGTAAGGCCGGCAATACCATAGATATCCTTTTTTGAGTATGCTTTTAGAAGATCAGATTTTTCTTTAAACGTTTTAAAGACTATTTTATCTAAAAAGGCCGGGTGAGGAAAATAATCGTTACTTGCAATAAGAGTTAATTCCTGACCATGCTGTTTCTCACTTAGGGATTCAAACTCAAAAGGGCCGGAACCAATTGGATCCAAATTGAATTTAGAAACAGACATATTTTTAGCCGGAACCTCCTTAAATGAGGATTCAGGAATAATTCCCACTGTCGTCAGTTCTAAAAATGAGTAGTTAGGATGCGGAAGCACAAACTTAACCGTCCAATCATCCTGAACTTTTGCCTGAACACCTCTCCAATTCTCTTTTAAGGGACTTCTGGTATCGGGGTTCTGGATTGCATTAACCGTGAAAACTACATCCTGAGCTTTTACAAACTCATTCGATTTGTGCCACTTTGCATTTCTGCGGAGCGAAAACGTATATTCTTTGCCATCATCCGAAACCGTCCAGTTATAGGCTAAATCCGGCACAATTTCCCTAAGTTCGTTATATTTTGTCAAACCGCTAAAAATTAAGGAAGAAACCTCGGAATTTGTACTGTTAGTAGAAGCAAATACCGGATTTAAGTTATCAACTGTTCCTGTAACGCCTTCGCTATAAACACCTCCGAAATCCGGTTCACTCACTTTAAAATAATTAGGCAACCTGTTAAAAGATTGCCAAAACATCATGCAAATTGCCCCCACCACCAAAAGCAGAGTGAAAACAAATCGTTTTACATGAAGCAGTTTAGGGAATTTATCATAAAACCCCAAAATATTCTTTTGGAATTTTAAAATCCGCTTTTTGTGGTTAAGTTTCTTAAACACTTATTTTACAAAAATTAAAGCAAAAACAGCGCCAAAGAAAAAAAGGCTTGCTATGATCGTTAGATAAAATAAAAGCTTCTCTGCGCCTCTTTTTACTTTATATATATTAGTACTTGCACCGAATACGGCACCCAAACCAGTTCCCTTGCTTTGAAGTAAAATAGAAGCCACTACCAAGATAGCTGACGCATAAATTGTAACTAAAAGAAAAGTTTTCATGTAACTCCCTTTAATTCTACTTAGAGCATTTTAGCATAAATTGCCCAATAAAGCAAAGCGCTCAAAACAGAAACAAAAAGGTAAAGGCGAGGGCAAAGAAACCGGTATGGTTTAGGGTTAGAGCAAAGTCTTTTTTAATACTTCACCCTTACCTCCTTACCAAACTGGCTTCCTAATCCTTGCCCTAACCTAAGTCAAAAGATTTTTATGTTTTCATCATTTTTTACTAAGTTTACCCTGAGCATTTAGGATTGACCTTGAGTTTTGATCCCGATCTAATACTTCCATTATAGCCGCTGCAATTTTATCCGAATCGTGTCTGATAAAAGATCGTTTTATCATGTCTGCCCTAGACTTAGCCGCAATCTGATTGCTTATTAAATCCAACCTAATAACATTTTCTAAGTTATCGTTTTTCATCTTTACGGGAGTTTCTTTGTGAGCGAGATATCTTTTTTTAACCTCCGTACTCGGTTCAGTGACGTTAAAAAGAACTAAATCAAAACCCCTACCGGAATACTTCTTGAGCTCCTCTAAATAATCTTCTAAGCACCAATCCTCATTTTCCTCAGGCTTGTTAACCAGATTAGAGATATAAATAAACTTAGCCTTGGTCTTTTTTAGCGCTTCCGGAAACCCTTTCACAACCAAGTTGGCGAGCAAACTTGTCGATAGAGTTCCCGGAGACAAAACAACTAAATCAGCTTCCAAAATAGCTTTTTTAACTTTTGGATTGATTTTCCCTTCGGGTTCAAGATAGAATTCCCGCTTCTTGTACTTCCTGAAATCAAACTCATCTAGCTTGTGTTCTCCTTTTACGATTCTTCTATTATCTAACTTACAGCAAAGTCTTACATCGTCAGTGGTAACTGGTAAAACTTTGCCCTTAACCTTTAAGATATCGCTAGCTTCCTCGACTGCCTTCTCAAAATTCCCTGTCACTCTTTCCAAGGCAGTGATAAAAAGATTACCAAAAGTATGACCGAAGAAAACGCCTCTGTCAAAACGATAATTAAAAAGTTTTCGAAGTAGTTCTGATTCCTCCGAAAGAGCTACCAAACATTGCCTAACGTCACCGGGAGGCAAGATACCAAATTCGTCCCTTAATGCCGCGGTTGAGCCACCATCATCTGCCATAGCCACCACTGCCGTTATATCTAGAGGGTATTCCCTTAATCCAGAGAGAATCGTAAAGTTACCGGTGCCGCCACCGATTACAACAACTTTTTTCATTATAAGTACTCTTTAATTAGTTTATATTTAGATTCACCAATGACTTTTATAATCGCTTCTTCATCCGACTCTTTTATATTATCTAAATTCCCAAAATGTTCAAGAAGAAGTTTTTTTGTTTTCGGACCAACCCCCGGAATCTCGTTCAAGGCTGATTTAATAAGATATTTACTTCTAAGATTTTTATGATAAGAAATAGCAAATCGATGAGCCTCGTCCCGTACTCTCTGAAGAAGATATAAGCCTTCGGAATTTCGGGGAAGCTTTATGGAATAAAACCCGCCATTTGCATCAAAACTTATTAGCTCTTCCTCTTTCTTTGCCAAGGAGGCCATATTAACATTTATCCTTAAACTATTCAAGACTTTACTTGCCACCGCCAGCTGTCCTTTTCCACCGTCAATAAGGATTAAATCCGGTTTTTTATTAAAATTAGTGTCGTTATTTTCTAAGGCTCTAAACCGACGACTTAAAACCTCCTCCATCATTGCAAAGTCATTTGGCGTGCTTAAAGTTTTTATTTTAAACTTTCGGTATTCATTTTTAGCCGGCACCCCATCTTTAAAAACCACCATCGATCCCACGCTTTGCATGCCGGAAATATTGGAGATATCATAGCACTCGATTCTGCCCAAAGCAGTAAGCCCTAAAGCCTCTCCAAGCTCATAGAGTCCTCTGGATACTTTTTCCGTTTCTCTCGTAAAAGTCTTGGCTTCTTTTGACAAGTATTCCTCTGCATTTTTCGTAGCCATCTTTACCAGCTCTTTATAACGACCGATTTTTGGCAGTTTAAATTCAACTTTTGTACCCGATTTTTCTTTTATAAGCTCGGACACAAAATATAATTCATCCTCGTTTAAGGGGAATGGCAAAAGTATCTCTTTGGGAATGAAAGAAGCATCCTGATAGTATTGATCCAAAAAAGCCATCATAATTTCTTCTAAAGGTTGGGTTTCGGATAACACTAAATCAAAATTTTCCTTACCGATCAGCTTACCGTCTCTAACCTGAAACAAAGTAATAACCGCAAGGCGGCTATCCGCTGCCGCACCTAAAATATCCTGGCTTATAACCTTTACATTTACCACATTCTGTCTCTCTAAAGTGGCTTCGACGGCTTTAATCTTGTCCCTAAAAAAAGCCGCTTTTTCAAAATTCTGAACTATTGAAGCCTCCTGCATCTCCCTATGAAATCTTTTTAACAGGTGGCTATTGCGGCCGTATAAAAATTCCCTGACTTCACCTATCATTTGACGATATTCTTCTTTATTTACCGCTTCCACACAGGGTCCTAAGCATCTTTCGATATGAAACTGGAGACACGGCTTGGGCCGCATTTTTAAAGGCGACTCCTTGCAGGTCCTAAATGGAAAAATCTTTTTTATAATATTTAAGGTTTCTCTTACGTATAAGCTGTTTGTAAACGGACCAAAATAAGCGGCACCATCCCTTGAAGGTTTCCTTACAACCGTAACTCGTGGGAAATCCTCTTTGGTAATTTTTATAAAGAGATAATTTTTATCATCCCTCATCCGAATGTTATACTTAGGCCGAAAACGCTTTATAAAGTTATTTTCCGTAATTAGTGCTTCTACTTCGGAACTTACAATTACATAATCCAAAGCTTCAGCCTGAGCCATCATCACGGTAATTTGAGGACGCGCCAAATCCGGTTTTCCGAAATAAGAAATCACCCTATTTTTAAGCCTTATCGCTTTTCCGACATACAAAACTTTGCCCTTGCCGTCCTTAAAAATATAGACGCCGGGCTTTTGAGGTAAATTATTCGCCTTTTCTCTCAAATCATTATTGTTCATAGCTTTGCGATTATACCTCAAAAATGATCATAAAAAAAGAATACCGGACTTCTTGTTAAGAAGCCCGGCATCGGGTCAAACTAAAAATGGGGACAAAGATAGTATCGTATCAAACGACTCACTTCATATGGATGGAGAGTTCCCTCATCCTGTGCCAAATAAGCATACCCATCGATCATTCGATCGTATATAAACTCTGCAAGGGTACCTAGACTCAAAAAAGATATGTTCTCGAATCCGGAGCTTTTTAGCTCTGGAAAGATATCTAAGAGCGAAGCATTGAATTGATCGGCACAATCTTTGCCATCGTATCTCCCGCAAAGATTTAGATCTGGTAAAGCCAGTTTCTTGTCTATATCTAGAATTTGTATTGCAACTATTTCCATTACTAGCTTCATATGATCTTCGTCGTATAGTCCGTTTATCAAGACATTACCTCCTGCGCTCTATTGTTCTGCTTCCTCCCCTTCTGTTTTTTGGGCCTCTCCTAGCAACGTGGCAAGCTCTCTCTTCATAGCCTTTATTACTTGACGCAAAGCCTCAGGCCTATCTTCTATTCTTGCTTCAATCGACATTGTTAAACTGCACCTCCTTCTCTGTAAAGCGTGGGTAGCGACTACCATTTTATCAGGATTTATGACACCAAACAATCATTTTCGCGAGCAAAGGTTATAATAACTCAGAACACAGAGGCACGTCAGACGAATTTGCCTCTTTGTCGGCAACCGCAACCTTCACAAAGGAAACGGCCGCTTCGCCCAAAACATCGGCAAGATTCTCGATGTCCAAAACGTTTGCGTATTGTACGTCGGAAATCTCGAGGTTACAAAAATCTCTCGCGATTGCTGAAACAAGAACATCTTTTACAGTGTCGTCAAGAGGCATTTGTGAGTGGAATCCGAAACACTTCTTTCCGGGGAAGGCCTCGCAATACACCTTCTCCAAATACTTAAGAACTGATGTCCAATCGTACGTAACGCGGCCCATCAGACCTAATGTAGCCGCCCGCTTTACAACCGAAATCTCTTCTGCCATATGTGTCTCCTCTCGCTAGCACCTCGTTTCATACAATCCGTTGTCTAAAAGATGTTAAGTTTTATAACTACTATCCATTGTCCAAAGCCAAACCATTTTATCACAAATGACAATCGATTTCAAAAAAAATTTTGCGAGAATTTTTGCGAGAATTTTAGCAAGCTTCAAAAAAAAACGACCTGATATCTTTCTATGCGAGCAAAGATACCAGGTCGACCCTGATCTATGGGGCGGGTGAGCCAATTCTACTTGGGCTCAACGAGCAGCTTGATTGCGGTTCGCTCTTCGCCATTTATTTTGAGCTCCGCAAACGAAGGTTTGCAGACCAAATCTATGCCGCCGGGCGCTAAGAATCCGCGCGCGATGGCGATGGCCTTTACTGCTTGATTTAAGGCGCCGGCTCCGATCACTTGCATTTCTGCGGCTCCTTGCGTCCTTACCACTCCTGCTATAGCGCCGGCCACGGAGTTGGGGCTCGATTTCGATGAAACCTTTAATACTTCTGCTACTCTCATTTCTGCTCCTTCTTCATCGTTTTCTGCTTCTTCTATCCTTCTCTATATAAAGGCTTTGTAGAGCCGAAATTGTATTTTTAAAATTCTATCCTTTTCCAAACAGCCAAGTTATTATACATCAAAAACACTGACATGACAAGACTTTTTTGGACAGGATATTATCGCTTTGCATTGACATTAAAGTTTCTCCGCTAAGGCCGCATGCATATAAAAACCCCCGAAAATTACACAATATAATCAAACCATATGGCCTGAAAATATATATGTAACTTTCGGGGTATAAACCTTAAGGGAAAGCCAAATCAATTATCCCAGCTTTAAAGCCAAAACCTGGTGACCAACTTTTCCTTAAGAAGAATGTGATCATTAAGCTTAAGTCAAAAAAAGCTTTTGCGGCTGTATCTTGCCTGTTCTTTTTGTAAACTTAAGCCTAATAAATCAGAGATGCCAATCTTTGTATCCAGCAAACAGCGCCGTATAAATATATTCCAGCATCTCCGAAAGAGTTTTCAGGAAGAAGCCACGAGTCACAGTCAGATGATCTTAGTCCACATCATCCCAGCTTACTTTGCCAGCTTCTTCCTGAAGTTTATAAGTGTTGCAGGGAAAAGCCCAATTCTTCCATCCAGAGCGTGTCTCCGGTTGATTATTTACCAGCTTTTCCCTGCAAATTGAAATTGTCGTTTAACACCAATCCAGCACGGGCTAAAAGCGAATCAGAAGCGCCAGCTTGAAGGGACCAGCAAATTATGCCAAAATAATACAATCAGCGCTTCTGAAAATTAATAGAGAAATTAGTATCACCTTAGATATTCTTTCCACAGATATTTGAGCAATCGCTCTAGCTGTTTGACTCTGCGCAATTTTCTTTTTTTCTCCTCATCCGTTAAAACAGCGGCGATACCGATATTTCTGGCAATTTCTTTACCTCTTTTAGAGGTAGTGGCAAGTAAATAAAGGTATTGCCTAATCTCGCCTCTTTTCCTGGATATCCTTGGTTTCCCCTTGCTATCCATTCTGGTTACAGCCAAGCCGCAGTAGCTTCGAAGCTCGCGCCAATTTTCCCATCTGCGCCAAGCAAGAAGCCCCAAAAGAAGGACGATAGTATTTCCGCCAAAATCATCCATGGCTGGATGTAAGTCAAACTCGTTCCTTAAACGCCGGTGCGCTTCTTCCTTCAATAGCGCTATCTCATCAAATCTTGCCAGCGACTCTTTAAGCTTTTCAGCTTCGCCTTTCCTAAAATCTATGGGGATATCTAAGGCGAGTGATTTAGCGGCCAGCTTTCTTACTTCCGGGATGAGACTACTTTTTTTCAGCGATTCCGGGAAAGGATCTTCCAGAACATGACGCATTTTTTTTGTTGTCCAGATAGGCGGTTGCGGAAGCGGAATTGGTTTATCGTTTGATCCCCCGACCTTAATAACTTCCGGAAACAAAACCACCATGCGGTCCAAGATGTCGTGCTTTATGCGCCGGCCTTCATTGGTCAGCTCAAGATACCTTTTGGCAAGCTGTACGATGAACGGCTCGTGTTCCGATGCTGTTTTGGCATGATTTAATCCGCCAAAAAACGAAAACCCCGACATACCCATGTTCAAGGCACTTTTTAGAGTCTTTTCAACCGAGCCTGCAGGGCCTCTTTTGTTTCCGTCTGTTTTGATTGAGATATAAAAAATCTCGAACCCTCTAGCTCTTAAACTGTAAGCTAGGGGTGTCGCCCATCTTTTATTCCCCACGAATACGATCCTTGAAACGCCGGACTTTTTCGCTGCCTTTTCGACCTCCCTTAGTCCCGCATGGTCATTGGCTACTTGTATTTCTTCATCGTCTTTTACAACAGTAAAAAAGTTTCGGTGCATTGCAATCCCAATTGCGGGTGTCTTCGCCTTTTCCTTTAAAAGGACTAAAGACATAAAATCACATCCCTTCAAATTGTTAAAAAACTCTATCATTATCTAGAATCCAAGATTTGCCGAACAGTTACTTATAACACAAAATATGCTAAAAATCAAACATTTTAGCTTAAATTTGCAGCTTTATAGATTGAATAGATTAGGATTTACCGACAAGAAGAAGGTCTTTTAAATATCGTCCCGTATAAGACTTGGCACTTTTAGCTACTTGCTCCGGCGTGCCGACGGCCACCACCTCGCCACCCTTGTCGCCACCTTCCGGACCAATATCCACGATCCAATCCGCCGACTTAATAACGTCTAAGTTATGCTCAATGACCAGCACGGAATTCCCCATGTCTACAAGCTTCTGAAGCACCTTTAAGAGCTTGTTCACGTCGTCAAAATGGAGTCCGGTCGTCGGTTCGTCTAAGATATAAAGCGTTTTACCGGTCGAGCGCCTGGAAAGCTCGGTAGCAAGCTTTACTCTTTGAGCCTCGCCTCCGGAAAGAGTGGTTGCCGGCTGACCCAGCCTCATATAGCCCAGACCTACTTCGTTTAAGGTCTCCAATTTCTTTTTTATCTGCGGTATGTTCTTAAAAAATTCCGATGCTTCCTCGATCGTCATCTCCAAAACATCAGCTATGTTTTTACCTTTATACCTTATCTCTAAGGCTTCCTTATTATACCTTTTTCCTTTACATTCATCGCAGGTAATATAAACATCCGGAAGAAAATGCATTTCTATCTTGATAATGCCATCGCCGCGGCAAGCCTCGCATCTTCCGCCTTTAACGTTGAAACTAAATCTTCCTTGCTTATAGCCTCGGATTCTCGCTTCCGGTGTGGCCGCAAAAAGTTCTCTGATATCTGTAAACACACCAGTGTAAGTAGCCGGATTGGACCTTGGTGTTCTGCCAATAGGCGACTGATCGATATTAATCACCTTATCCAAATTCTTAGTACCCATAATCTCCTTATGAGCGCCCGGAGCAGTTTGTGCCCTATGGAAAACCTGAGCCAATCTTTTCGCTAAAATGTCGTTAATCAGGCTCGATTTTCCGGAGCCAGAAACTCCCGAAACAACCACAAATTTACCCAGCGGAATGCTTACCGTTACATTTTTTAGATTATGCTCTGCCGCCCCAACAATGGTAATATCCTTTCCATTCCCTTTGCGTCTTTTCTCCGGAACCCCAATTTCTTTTCTACCGGACAGATAATCGCCCGTCAAAGAATTCTTATTAGCAACAACTTCTTTTGGTGATCCCTCAGCAATAATCTTGCCGCCATGTTCTCCGGCGCCAGGACCAATATCAATTACGTGGTCGGATTCCATGATGGTCTCGGCATCATGTTCTACTACAATAACCGTATTGCCAAGATCTCTAAGCCGCTTTAAGGTATTAATAAGCCGAATGTTATCCCGCTGATGAAGGCCAATGGAAGGTTCATCTAAGATGTACAAAACTCCCATTAGAGAAGAACCGATCTGCGTGGCCAACCGGATTCGCTGCGCCTCTCCTCCCGATAAAGTGCTAGCACCCCTATCAAGCGTTAAGTATTCGAGCCCCACGTTTATTAAAAACTGAAGTCTTTCCTGGATTTCTTTTATGATTTGCCTCGATATATACCGCTCTTTCTCGTCTAATTTGAGACTCGAAAAGAAATCGGCTGCTTTCGATATAGAAAGATTGGCGATCTCCATAATCGACTTTTTACCGACTTTTACCGCTAAGATTTCGGGCTTAAGACGATTTCCATGACACTGGGGACATTTATGAACCGCCATGTATTTTTCGATTTCTCGTTTAATATAGTCAGAATCAGTTTCTTTGTACCTACGTTCCAAGTTTGGGATTACGCCTTCAAAAGTAGTTTCAAACTCCGGTATTTTATCGTAGCGACTATTTCTCACTACAATTTTATCAGTGCCCGTTCCGTACAAAACTACTTGCATCGCTTCCTTGGGCAAATCACAAACCGAGGTATTAATATTAAAGTTATGATTGTCGGCAATTGATTCCAGCATTTTCATATACCAAGTCGATTTAGAAGTCGTCCTGGACCACGGTCTGATTGCCCCTTCTGCCAAAGACAATTTTTTGTTTGGAATAATTAAATCCGGATCGATCTCCAACTTCAATCCCAAACCAGTACAGTACGGGCAGGCGCCGTGCGGACTGTTAAAAGAAAAATTCCTCGGCTGGATTTCCGGCAGATTAATGCCGCAATCCAAACAAACAAAATTCTGAGAGAAAATCTGCTCTTCATCGGTATTGGCGTTCTGAATGTAGACCACCCCTTCACCAAGATTTAGAGCATTTTCGATTGATTCTGCTAAGCGCTGGGCCGATTCCGGCTCCACGATCATTCTATCTACCACCACCTCAATATTATGTTTTTTCTGACGATCTAAACTTAATTCTTCTTCGATGTCATAAACCTTGCCATCCACCCGAACTCTTTGATAACCGGCCTTTCTTAAAGCCTCAAACACATATTTATGCTCGCCTTTTTTATCTTTAATGATCGGCGCCAAAACGTATATCCTAGTGCCATCCGTCCAAGACAAAACTTTGTCGATGATCTGCCTAGAGGTTTGCTGCGATACTTCCTTACCGCAAAGAGGACAATGAGAGTGGCCAATTCGGGCAAACATAAGACGCAGATAATCGTAAATTTCGGTTACCGTGCCCACAGTAGATCGAGGATTTCGGCTGGTAGATTTCTGATCAATCGAAATAGCCGGCGATAAACCGTCAATTTGATCCACATCCGGCTTTTCCATAAGACCCAAGAATTGTTTTGCATAAGAAGAAAGGCTCTCGACATAGCGTCTCTGGCCTTCGGCATAAATAGTATCAAAAGCAAGTGAGGATTTTCCCGAACCGGACAGTCCGGTAATAACTACTAGCTTGTCTCGCGGAATCTCAATATCAATATTTTTTAAATTGTGCTCTCTGGCACCCCTAATAACAATTTTATCTTGCATTAGTCTCCACCAATTTTATTTTTCACCTCGAAAATCCAGGTTTAAATTATAAAGCTTTTGTCAAGGTTTTTCAAGGATTTTTATCTGAACCACCCTCACTTTTTTGTCATCCCCGTGAAAACTTAGGATCCAGAAGGCTTGGGGGCATAGTGAGCTTCCTGGATTCCCGCCTGCTCGGGAATGACAACTAGAGTTATTTTTCTTGTTTTTTAAAAAGTGAGGGTGGTTCAGGGTTTTTATAATTTTATTGGAAAGAGAAAAGAGGCTCTGATACATTTAAAATGATCTCGGCCTCCCAAGTGCTGTGCTGTTAGCTAGTATTTTCGCTTGCTGAAAAACGCTTAATTTTTTTGACTTGCATTGCTGCCGAGGCAAGTCCAACAACAATTAGCGTGGGCATGAACGCCCAATCGAACAAGTTGTTTGCCAAACCATTCGTAAACCATTCTGCGTTTACGATGATCCACGTCTTTATTACATTGGTCGATCCTTCTCGGATTAAGGTTGGATTTTCCAATATCCTCACTAATCCGTGGATCGCCATCGTAATGCTCACGGCGATTCCGATATAATACTTAGCCATGATCTTCCTCCAATTTTATTTTCCTAGTAACAGCCCCCTGGATATTAAAAATCTAAACACCCAAGACGCTGCCACCAATAATATGTGGGGAATTATTCAATGTACTAGCTTGTCAATATTCTATTAGTCAAACCGATTCGTTTTTTGTGTAAAAAAATCGAGCCGCTTTCATCAATAGAATCAATGCATTTTGCCTGTTAAGGATCGGCAGGAGCTAGTTTAAAAACAATGTGTTTTAATTTTCTAGCTCCTGCCCGACGTTGTTAAGATTTTGCTTTAAAATATGCTTTATCCAAGCTATGAAGACACATTAGAGTGCCCGCAATGGGATAATATGCTGCGATTTTTGCTGTATTAAAGGATGCTATAGCCATTAGTGCTGTTAATAAATTAACAAGATGTGAACCCGTTTCAATACCGAGAAAAAAGTTACCTGCCGCAAGATGCATCTGCGGAATACCGAGACACACAACTATAGCTCCGCGAATGCAAAGCTTAACCGGACCCGACAACTCTTTCCCTGATAGCTTCTCGATAACCCTTATGGTTATCGCCCCAAGTATCGATGCGATACTTAGAATTACCGCTATACTTAACAACTTTTCTTTCACTTTCTTACCTCCAATTTTTGCTTACATAACAACTCTCTAAATACCCTAAATATTTAAGGAGTTGTTATGAAGCGCCGAAGGCAATGAATTTAATGTCCCAACAATCAAAAAACAAGCCCTGAAAGCTTGCTAGTAATACAACCGTCAAAGTAAATACATGGAATATGTATATACTTTTTGCGACCGGTTTCACCACTAGCTCCCCGTACCCATAAGGTGACCACATGTGTGGTACGGATCAAAGCTTTCGCTGACTAAACTTTTTTATTGTTAACGCTTAGAATAGTATCACATTTCTAGAAATTTGTCAATAGTTTTTTCTTAGCTGTGTTTTCTTAGCTGTGGTCGAGGACCCCCAGGCGTTTAATGCATTTTACCACAGCATAAAGGTTCTGTTAAAGCTCTAAATAAAACTAGCAGGGCGGGAAGGGGTCTTAAGGCAATTCTGCTCGCACAGAAAATTCTTAAAACTCTTCCCGAGCCAACCTAACATAAATTAGATCAACATCCCTGCTATACATAGTCCTTCTACCAGCCCTAGAATAACCCCTTATGGGGTAGATAGATCCAACTTGCAACAAAAATTGCTAACAAAGCAGCCGCAATATATAAAACTGGCACAATTGCCCTCTCGACGATCTGTAATTCCTCAGCAGCGATAGCAACAACTTCTTCCTTATCACTGCTAAAAAACTGCAACATCCAGGAAATGATACCTGATAATGGCGTCATTTGTGTTTCTCGGACTACAATTCCTCCCCGTTTTTTTGGTATTTCCAATCTAGTTCCGCCTTTCTGTCAATAGTTCTAACATTTTTTCTTGCAACAAATAACTATACAACAAAAACTCCAAAAAGTCCATATTTTTTGCTGGAACCATGTGCACTTTTTTAAAACCCCCCAGTAATTGTCATTGCGAGCGACTGGAAGGAGCGCGGCAATCTTGTCTTTAAACCGATTAGATTGCTTCATTTCATTCGCAATGACACCTACACAAACGTTTTTAGGAAAAGTGCACGTGGGTCAGATTTTTTTTAAAAAGCATCTTGGCTTTAAAAAAGTCTTTTATCTCTTCTTTCCTAATATCTTCTTTTGAGTCTTACTTTCTTCTACCTGAGTTCTAAGGACTATAATTTGATCTCTTACAGCCGCCGCTTTTTCAAAATTAAGCTCCTTAGCATGAAATTTCATTTGCTTTTCGAGGTCAACAATTATTCTTTCTATCTCGTCTTTTGGCGCTCTTATAATATCCAGATTATGAATCGACTCTTTTTCTTCTTCAGCTCCTCTCATATTTTCTCTAATCCCCTTTTTAATAGTCTGAGGGGTGATGCCGTGCTTCTTATTATGTTCTTCTTGGATTTCTCTTCTTCTAGCTGTTTCCTTCATGGCCCGATCCATGGAACCGGTAATCTTATCGGCATACATTATTACCTTTCCCTCCTGATGACGTGCCGCCCGGCCGCAAGTCTGGATAAGAGAAGAAGCCGATCTTAAAAAACCTTCCTTGTCGGCGTCTATTATGACGACCAAGGAAACCTCGGGCAAATCCAAACCCTCTCTTAAAAGATTGATGCCCACCAAAACGTCATAGACTCCAAGCCGCAAGTCTCTTAAAATCTCCGGCCTCTCCAAAGTATCGATATCAGAATGCAAGTAAGCCACTTTTATACCGTGTTCTTGTAGATAATCCGCCAGATCTTCAGCCATTCTCTTGGTAAGCGTGGTTACTAATATTCTTTGCTCTTTTTTAACTCTCGCACGAATTTCGCTCATCAAATTATCAATCTGATTTTTAGAAGGACGGATTTCCACAATCGGATCTAAGAGTCCGGTAGGCCGGATAATCTGACTAGCAATGCCTTCAAACTTATGGCCTTCCTCAACTTTTTCGTAATATTCCAGCACGGTAGAAAACTTCTCCGGCGACTGATTGCTCTTAACCATTTCGGCATCCTGGGGTGTCGCCGAAACATATATCGCCTGATTAATTATTTGATCAAACTCAATAAATCTTAACGGTCTATTATCCTTAGCCGAAGGAAGCCTAAATCCATGCTCCACCAAAGTTGATTTTCTGGCCTGGTCGCCATTGTACATACCCCGAATCTGCGGCAAAGTAATATGGGATTCGTCAACAAACATCAAATAATCTTTAGGAAAGTAATCTATAAGGGTGATTGGCGGACTACCCGGCTCCCGTCCGCTTAAGTATCTGGAATAGTTTTCGATACCGCTGCAATAACCGGTTTCGAGCATCATCTCGATATCATGATTTGTCCTCGCTTTAATTCGGTGCGCCTCCAACTCTTTTCCTTCTTTTTTTAACTCCCTTACCCTCTCTTCCAACTCGGCCTGAATGTCCCCAATGACACTCAAAATCTTTTCTCTTGTAGTCACAAAGTGCTTAGCCGGGAAAACCATAATATCCGTAAAAGTTTTTATTATCTGACCGGTAAGAGCCTCAATCAGTTTTATAGATTCGATTTCGTTTCCAAAGAATTCTAGCCGAAGCACAAAATCCTCATAAGGCGGGTAGATATCCACAATATCGCCCTTTACCCTCAGCCGCCCTCTTATAAGCTCCGTATCGTTTCTTTCGTATTGGATGTTTATAAGCTGACGCAAAAGTTCACTTCTTCTTATCTGCTGGCCTTTTTTGAGTCTCAAGGTCTGGCCCATATAATCTTGGGGCGAACCGATTCCGTAAATGCAAGAAACCGAAGCCACAATTATGGTGTCGCGCCTGGATAAAATAGATGAGGTTGCTCCGTGCCGCAAACGATCGATCTCATCGTTTATGGAAGTTTCTTTTTCGATATAGGTATCGGTCCGAGGGATGTAAGCCTCGGGCTGGTAATAGTCATAATAAGAAACAAAGTACTTGACCGAATTTTGAGGAAATAGCTCCTTAAATTCTAGATAAAGCTGAGCAGCTAAGGTTTTGTTATGAGAGATCACCAAAGCCGGCCGGTTTGACTCCTCTATAACATTCGCCATTGTTAGAGTCTTGCCGGATCCTGTAACGCCAAGTAGTGTCTGATCCCGATAGCCTCTCTTGAGCCCATCTAAAAGCTTAGCGATAGCCTCCGGCTGATCCCCCTTAGGCTTATATTCACTTGTAAGTTTAAAACTATTCATGACTAGATATTATAGAGGAAAGTTAAAGTTTAGGGAAGAGTTTAGATTTTTAAAAAGAGAAAGAGCAGGGTTGTCGCATCACACTGGAAATAATTGTGTGAGGCAACTCGCCTGCTCTTTGCCCATGAAACTTATGATTCTTTTCTGCCGCGTGTATTAAACACAAGAATTCGCTCAACCGAAGTTGTTTCAAATTTCGTTCCATCGACATTCCCAGTTTGATACGCTCTCATATGATGCCCGACTTCGATTTTATCAATTATCATTGACCCGAAGTCCTTAAATGGATCAATCTTCACAACCCTGAATTGTAGCCCTTGCAGGATCGCTTCCTGCTCCAGATAGTATTTGCTGCCACTTTTAGTTTCTACAATGACATGATAACTGGACAGGCATTGGTTCGTACTGATAGCATCAGCAATCCGTAGATCATACGATGCAAACAAGTTGAGCACGCTTTCCACTTCTGTGGTTCTGTTATTAGACGCATCCATCGCAATCGATCTCCTCTCGGTCTTAAAAGCTTTAAGCTTCATGAACAATTTGTCAAACGTAACGTATTGTTACATTATCCCTTATACCACATTTTTTTCATTTTGTCAATAGTTTTTGAGAAAATCGCTTTTTCCTTATATAATTCTGGCTTTGGAAAGGGGAATATTTATTCTTAAATTATCGACAATTGGCCTATCTATCCACTAATAATCTACCACCGGCTCTCGAGCCGGTGGTATTTATATTGCCCGACGGGCTACCTTGGACCCAACATTTCGAAAGAATTGAGATGGACTTGTCGAAGTGAACATCTCAAAAACAGCTGTTTAAGGAAGTCCTCTGACGAGTTCTGCTTTTTGAGAGTGAACGAGACTTAGTCCTAATCCAATTCTGAAGATCGTTGGGCAGTTTTACTCCACTTTTGCTGTTAAAAGTGGAAAAGAAAATAACTTTAGAAGTTTATATATAATTTAAATATCCTTTAAACAAACGAGCTTAAAACAAATTTTACTAGCTTCGCTTTAAACGTACACACCAGCTAACGCTGGTGGTTTATAGCTTGTAACAGAAAAGACCTCGTTGCCGAGGCCTCTTTTAATTTTGAGTTTAAACTTGCACTTTTGATTTTTGAACTTTGAATTACTATACGGTAGTTCTCCACCCCCGATGGACATCGGGGAGTCGAACAATATCACCCATTAGCCTATTCGCCAATTAGCCAACCTTACTCTTCTACCTCAATGGCGCCGGCGGGACAAGATTCCGCAATTTCATTAAGATCGCATGATTCACAATTACAGCTTTCTGCCTTTACATGACATTTATTATCATCTCGAAGCTCAAAAACTTCCTCGCAGGAATTTACACAAACCCCACACCCGATACATAAATTTTGATCTACAGTTACTTTCATTTTTCCTCCTTAAAAGATTGAATAACAATACCAACATTTTAAGCCAAGCTCAACCATTTTGCAAGCCTTCCTAAAAACAACTTCACCAAAAACACACCTGTAATTATCAATTAAGACTAGAAGTAAAAAGAGACATTTAAGAACGATGATGTTTTCGATCTCTTTTATTTCACGATCGTGAGATAAAAGAGATCGCATTGTGACTAATAATTCCTCAAAGCTCTTCTGCAAAACCTTACTGGATAAACTTCCATGGGCTTAAGCCACATGGTATTAGCCGTTTCGATCCTGAACTCGTCCAAAATCCCTAGGATTTTGGACGCACTTTATCCCTAGGCTTGCACCAAAATTATTGTGGATGAAGAATAAAACGTGATTTATGCCCTCAAGATTCCTCATTAAGCCGTTTCGCGGTTATTTTAAGATTCTGCACCTACTAGCACAAATCCAATCTTTGATGCAGATTCAACCGGAAGCTTGTTGGCTAGCCAATCATCCATGCCCCCTTGATGTACAAAAACCGATAATTTATTTTCTTTAAACAGATTTATTGCCTCAGAAATATCATTGGTATCCTTACCGGTAACAATATAAGACCTGTCTTTGGGCAAATTTTCGATTACTTTTCTAAGATCATCGATATTATAATTCATGGCATTCGGAATATGGCCACTCTTAAATGAAGATGAATCTCTAATATCTAAAATAATATATTCATTATTATTTTTCTCGACTATTTGATAGACCTGGTTTGAGGTTATTATTCCTTCGTGTTTTTCACCTGTCATTCTTTTAGCCAGAACGCCGCCCTGCCAGACCACCATAACAAGAACAACAAACCAACAAATCGGTACATATTTTTTTAACATTCTCCCTCCTTGCCATGAGTCGAATGGTGTGTGGCTCCGCCGTGTTTCAAATGGTTCATAGGCCCTTTCAAATTATCACCGGATTCCAGCAAATCCGGCCTCTTTTCTTTTGTTTTCTCTAAAGATTTTTCTTCTCGCCACTTTTCGATGTTTGCGTGATGTCCCGAGAGTAGCACTCCCGGCACTTTTTTTTCCATAAACTCCTCCGGACGCGTGTATTGAGGATATTCCAACAAACCATCTGTAAACGATTCTATTTCCGTCGCCTCCTCTTTTGTGAGAACACCGGGGATCAGTCTGAAAACAGCCTCAACAACTGCCATTGCCGCTACTTCGCCACCATTTAAAATAAAATCACCAATTGATAATTCTTCGTCCACAAAATCTCTAATCCGCTCATCAAAACCTTCGTATCGCCCGCAAATAAACAAAACATTCTCGTATTTTGTAAGATCCTTGGCCTTAGGCTCATTAAAAACTTTGCCCTGAGGCGTAAGTAATACTATTCTACTCTTTGCCCGATCCCATTCTTTAGTTATTTCTCTAATAGCTCTTACAACAACTGGCGCCATCAAAACCATACCTGTGCCGCCTCCATAAGGCGAATCGTCAACTTGTTTATGAGGGCCAATACCCCAATCTCTAAGACTATAAAGATGAACGCTAATTAAGCCTTGCTCTTTAGCGCGGTAAAGAATGCTCTCAGTTAAAAAACCGGAAAATATATCGGGAAATAATGTTAGGATGTGGAAATTAAGCATAAAATTAGAGAAATTAGACATTATTAAAAGCCCCTTTTGGGGCTTTTAATTATAATTCAAGATCTTTTGCTAATTCTTGTACTTCGTCTTGTGCGGACTTTTCTTTTCTTTCTGGAGTTCTTTCTCCATCTTCTTTGCCTGGTTCAACAATCTTTAAGTTTAGTCTGGCATCATGTTTAGCACCTAGAACTCTAAGTAAAGTTCGAATTGATTTGGCGGTTTTACCGTCCTTACCAATAATCTTACCCATATCTTCCGGGGCAACGCTGAGTTCTAGCAAAACTCCCATTTCATCAATTGTCCGGTTGACTTCAACCTGTTCAGGATTGTCAACAATAGACTTTACGACAAATTCGACAAATTCCTTGTCAGCGATCTCTGCCATTTTTTCCTCCTTACCTTAACGGTTTACCAAGTACCATGAAATGGCACGTGGTTGGCTATAATTTGTTAATAAAACTAATTATTTAGCTTCTTTTGACTTTTCCTCAGCTTCTTCGGTCTTTTCTTCTTTCTCTTCCTCAGGAGCTTCGGTAGCTTCAGTCACTTCTTCGCTCGTTACCTCTTCGGCCTCCGCTGTTACTTCTTCAGTCTTGGTTTCAGGTACTTTTCCTGTTGCAGCCTCTTCGGCCTTAACTGGCTTCTCTTCTTTTACTTCTTTCTCTTCCTTTTCCTTAGGTTCAACTCTCTTAATTTCCACCCATTCCGGCATCTTAATTTTGTGACGCTCAAACAAAATAGCCAAAGAATTAGATGGTTGAGCACCCTTATCGAACCAGCTTTTTACTTTAGCTTCATCAACTTTGAACTCTTTGGAATGCGGGTTGTACCAGCCAAGATATTCAATAACTTTTGCGGTAACGTGTCTTCTTGAATCTGCAACAACGATTCTCCAAGTAGCGTACCTTTTCTTCCCTGTACGGGTTAATCTCATTCGGATCAAGATTTACTCCTTTTTTCTAAACTTTACTGCTTACTTATTATACATAAAATAACTAAAAAGTCAAATGTCATTCAAATAAAAAAGAGGCTCTTTGTCGGACTAGAAGGATGGGTATTTGGGTATATACCCATCCTTCTAATCTTTTGAGCCTCTTATACTGCTACTGCTTCGTATAAATGCCTGACCGTTGCTCGGGTTGGCACGCACTTTGAACTGATAAAATCAGTCACCTCACAAACCCCCCTGCAACGTTCTCCGGCATTTAAATAGGCTAGGAAGTGAAATGACATATTGGGATCAATAAGACCCTGCTCCACTCCCTTTCTCTGCTCAATACAGATAGTACATCTACAGATACGTACTATCGCACTATTCTTCATCAGCATCCCCCTCTTAGACATTAACCGGAAGGCGTTGGAGCTGCATATACAGCACCCGCCGATCTAACCACTTTCCCCGCTCTTGCCGTAAATCTAACACACGCTTCACCGCAAAGCAACGGAACAACGACCTGTGTTTGATTGAAGTTGATTATTTCCTCTTCAATCTCTTCTTTGCCAGTCGTATTCAATATCAGTGCCTGTAGTCTTAATGCTCTTATAAACCGTTCGGTCTCCTTGTGCCCATAGAGACCTTTTGATGCAACGAATGTCATCATGAGCATAGAAACCAAGAATGTTAGATCGGGGCCAAAACGATCTAAGCTGACCGAATCGAATTCGAGCCTTCCATTCTTTCTCATTTGAAGCACTTGTGCTGGAGACAAGTACTCCATTGTGACCGGAGCGGAACTCCCGCTTGCCCGGTCGACCGTAATTTTGCCATCCTTGCCACGGGATACCTTAAACACATCAGCTTCTTCTTTATAGACTTGGACAAGTTTTTCCCAGGTAAGAGGAAGACACCCTTTAGCCTGATTTTGCGAAGATTTCCTCTCTTCTTGCGCCATGACAACTCCTTTTGTGTTTTTCGAATCTACAATTCTTGTTACCTTCTCTTGTTTTCTCCGTGGGCAGGACAGCGCTCTTGCTGCGACAAGACTGAATCTCTAACACCTCCTTTAGCATAAATATTTGACTATACCCTTGGGCGGGCAGGACATGAGAATGCTGATTTATTATAAATTTAAGGAACTTTTCATAAACTGATATATTTAAAAACTGTACATGAAATTATACAAATAATTAGTGATTATGTCAATGTTTTGTTGGGTTTTACCCATAAATAGCCAGATTAGCCTACATTCTCCAGCTTCACCGAAAGCAGGCTTGAGATATGGTTTTCGTCCATGGTAACGCCGTAAAGAATATCGGTCACTTTCATGGTTTCCCGATTATGAGTTATAAAAACGAATTGGGTTTTTTTAGAAAGCTCTTTTATAATCTTTAAGAATCTCTCGGTATTAGATTCGTCTAAAGCCGCATCCACCTCGTCTAAGACTACAAAAGGACTCGGATTAAGATCTAAGATTGCCGCCAATAATGACAGCGCCGTTAGAGTCCTTTCTCCACCGGACAAGGCATTAATGTTATCCATTCTTTTTCCCGGTGGTTTTGCGCTAATATCAATATTGCCTTCAGCATCAATTTTTAATTCCGCTTTCCCGCCCACAAAAAGAATCTCAAAATAGCGGCTAAAGTTCTGAGCAATTTTATTAAATGCCGCGTTAAACTGATTTTTGATCTGCCGATCCAGTTCCTCTATCACTTTGGATAGATCCTCTTTAGCCCGAGATAAATCTACCAGTTGTCCGGACAAAAAAACATAACGCTCGTCTACTTCCATATATTCTTCCCTAACCAGAGGATCAATGTCGCCAATTGAAATCACCTTGATGTTTAACTTTTCAATTTTGCGCTCCAGATCTAGAAAAATGTCTTTAGGCAGATCAACTATCTTTATCTTGCCGCTTTCTAGATTTTCTACGAAAGTGGTTCCAAGCTCTTTTTTGGCTTCATATTCCAAATCATCCTTCTTGGTTTCCAATTTGGCAATCTCAATCTTAAGAGATGATATTTGTCCTTCTATTTCGTGGATTAAAGACTGCTTGCTTCTTATCTTAGACGTAAGTTCGGAAGTTCCTTCGCTTCGAAGACCTTCCCCCTCTACTTTATTTAACTCGTCACGCTGTTTTTCAATTTCTTTTTCTTTCAGGTCCAATTCTTTTTTAAGCCCCTCCGAGAAGCTTGAGATCTCATTTACTTCCTTATTGGCCTCGACAGAATCTTGCATCTTACCCTTAAGCTTTTCTATCTCCTCACTGAGTTCTCTTTTTTCGGCCTCTCTAGCCCGAACATCCATCTTTACTCCAGAGATATCCGCCCGAAAAGCATCAATCAGACTATAAATCTCTTGCCTTAAATTCGAGGAGCCATTAATATCCTCTTCTTTTTCCACTTCTCTAAGTTCCTCTTTTAGAGTATTTATTTCTTTTTCTTTTTTATCTAAATCTGTTTTCAGCTCGGATAAATTTTTTTCTAACTCGCTAATCTCTTTCCCGGCCCCTCTTATCTTGTTTATTTTTTCATTTAGTTGACGAATTTCTTCATTTATATTTTTTTCTTCAAACTCTTTGGCGCTCACAACCGCTTTTATTTTAGAAGCCTCGCTTCTAAACAGATCAATTTGTTCGTAAAGTTCTTGCTTTACTCGTACCTTCGAATTAATTTCTTTTTCTAAATCTACAATTTTATTAAAGGTATCCGATTTCTCGGGTTTTACCTTGCCCAAGAGATCCTTTAACTTTTTCTCAGTATCTGCTAGCAGACTTTTCAAACCGGATAATTCATCGAAGCTGCCAACGTTTTGCACTTTAGCTATAAGACTTAAAAATAAATCATAAAAAACGTTAAATTCGTCGGCAAAGGCAAGCTGGTCGAATTTGGTCTCTTTCTTTAAATTCTGGATGATCTCTTCGTAATTTTTAAGTTTGTCATTTGTTTCTTCAAGTCTGTTTTCCGCTTCTTCTAATCCCGATACCTTCGACTCCAATTCTTTTACGAGGTTCCCCATCTCTTTAATTAAGTCATCCAATTTTGATTTTTTTTCATGAGCCAAATTCTCCAAATCCTTTAAGCTAACTCCCGTCATCGCTCTATTGACATCTAATTTGCTGGAAACCTGCAAGTATTTTTCTCTTATATCTTCTTTTTCCCTAACATTTTTGTCTATTTCTGCTCTTAGATTTTTTAAGCTCTCCAGCCTTTGGTCTTGCTTTTTTCTGGCGCTTTCATTTAAATCTTTAAGTCTTTCTTCCGCCCCGTGGAGTTTAGTAGTCTCTTCGTAAAGCTCAGACTGAAGATTGCCAATAATAAAACTTACGTCTTTTAATCTGATGTTTAACTTTTCGATATCTTTTTCCAGTTCCTTAGTATTTAAGTTAGCCAGAACCCTTTTTACTTCCAATTGGCTCGATATTTGAATTTGCCGGCCCCTAATACTTTCTCTCTGTGCTAGTTTTTGCTCGAGCTCTAGACGTAATTTCCTCAAATTTTCGACTTTTTGGCGTTCTTTAGAAAGGCTTTCATCAAGCTCTTTATTGATTTGATCAAGCTCTTTTTTAATGGAGGCCGCTTCTTTATCAAGTTCGTTAAAGTTTTCCTTATTTATAAGAAGCTTGGAATCGATCTCGCCCCACACAGCAGCGTAATATTTTTCCTGAAGACCGGTTAACTCATTTACGAACTCTTCTCTGGCTTCAGCTCTTTTAAATTGGCTTTTTAAGACTCTAAGGCGAGGTTCTAATTCCGTCACAATATCCTGAACCCGAACTAAGTTTTGTTCGGTGGCCGAGAGCTTCCTTACAGCCTGATCTTTCTGAAGCTCAAATTGCTTAACTTGCGCCGCTTCGCTAAAAAAAGCCTTTCTCTCTTCGGCACCTAAAAACAGAAACTGATCCACCATTCCCTGGCCAATTACCGAATAGCTGGACCGCCCAAAACCGGCTTTGGCGAGTAACTCCTGAATATCAAAAAGGCGCGCCTTCTTACCGTTAATCATGTACTCGTTGTCACCGTTTCGGTATAGGCGCCTTGAGATCGAAACCTCGTTAAAATCGATTGGAGCTTTATTGTCTGAATTATCAAAAAGAAGTGAAACCTCAGCAAAAGAAGATCTGGATTTTTTTGCACTGCCCGCAAAAATGACGTCTTCACTCTTTTTGGCCCGAAGCAATTTATAACTCTGCTCACCCAAAACCCACCTTATGGCATCTGAAATATTGGATTTTCCGGAACCGTTCGGACCAACAACGCCAACAATGCCCGGCTCGAAATCCAAAGAGTATTTCCCGGCAAAAGATTTAAAGCCGAATAGTTCGATTTTCTTTAAATACAAAAAAGCCTCACTTTGTTACTGCCCTATCATAGCAAAATCTTTTGATTAAATGAAGCTTAACCAAAAATTAAAAAAATCCAAATGACAAAGCCCAAATGTCAAATCAAATCCAAATTTCAAATGACAAAGAAGATTATTTGGTCATTAAATCATTTGTCATTCATTTGACATTTGTAATTTGAGCTTTGACATTTGAAAACTACTTATAGTTTTTCAACGCGTCTTCGGCGGCAGATTGTTGCGCTAGCTGCTTTGATGGCCCTTTGCCTTTTCCAAGCATCTTCTCGCCTAGAAAAACACCGATCACAAACTCTTTGGCGTGATCCGGTCCGTATTCTTCGAGGACTTTGTACGACGGAGTTATGCCTTCTCGGTCCTGAGCTAATTCTTGAAACCTGCTCTTTGGGTCGATATATAATTCTTTTTCTAAAATAGTCGGCAATTCACTAATAATATCTTTTAAAATAAACTGTTTGGCCACCTCATAACCCTGATCCATGTAGATGGCGCCAATTATGGCTTCCATCGCATTGGCAAGAATCACGTCCCTTGCTCGGCCGACACTCTTTTTTTCACCCCTGCTTAAAAGGAGATAGTCTTCGATATCCAAGCTTTTAGCGACTTTAGATAAGTTTTCGGCTTTTACCAAAGCAGAGCGCCAGTTTGTTAGCTCGCCTTCCGGATTGGGATAATTGTCGTACAAATAATGAGTGACCACCAATTCCAAAACTGCATCGCCCAAAAACTCTAGCCTTTCATTATGCCCAATCTTAAAATCGGAGTGTTCATTAAGATAAGACCTGTGCACCAAAGCCTGTAGCAGAAGATCTTTATTTTTAAAGCTTACCTTTAATCTATCTTCGAGTTTTTGAATTTTGAGTTTCTCATCAATCATTGTCATGTTTCTTTGTAATTATCCTTATCGCTTCGTTTATTAAATCTTCTGTATTTTCGTAACCGGCATTGTGAACGGCATTTTCGGCCTTAAACCATCTTACGTCTTTTACTTCCGGATCAACCACCTTAGCCATATCAATATTTTCTTCGTTTGTCCTAATTAGGAAAACTTCCACTTTCTTTAAAACTTTCTCGCCGTCTTTTTTGGAATGAAGTTCAAATCGTCCAAGCTTACTTTCTATATTTAAATCTTTAATGCCGGTCTCTTCCGAGGTTTCTCTTATAGCTGCTTTTTCGGTGTCTTCATCATCTTCGACTCTACCCTTCGGAACAGTCCATTTCTCAAACCTGTCCTTAATAAGTAGAAAATAAATATCATCGTTTTCTTTTCGATAAACAAGGCCGCCAGATGCTTCCACTGCTTCCGCCTCTTCTTCGTAAATATCCGAATTCCGGTAAACCGTACCCAAGACCCCGTTTACAAATTTAGATGAGTTCTCGCCTCCAAATGCCTTAGCTAACTCCACTGCCTCATTTATGGCAACTTTAGGCGGCACTTCTCTTGAAAATATTAGTTCATAAATTCCAAGCCTCAAAACCGCCTTATCAACGCCGGCGATTTGGTCGATTGGCCATTCCGGCGCAGCAGGTGCTAAGATAGAATCAATTTCTTTTACATTATCTAGGGTTCCACCTACGAGGACGCTAATAAAATCGATATTATCAATACTTTTTGCAAACTCTTCAGTATTTCTCTTTAAAACTTCTAGTATTTGCTCTCTGGGGATCTCTTCACCAAGCTTTATCTTTCTAAAATCCCATTCGTATAATGTTTGCATCGCCACAATTCTTGCTAAGTGACGGTTGGAGGCCATTTTTTCTCCTTTTTTTGTTGGCAAATGGGTTAATCGACTCATGGGCGAATGGGATTCTTTTTCCCATCGGCCTACTCACCAATTAGCCTATAAGCCTATTTAACTTCTTTTCTCTCTTTGCCAGCATAAAAACCGCATGTTGGGCAGATGATATGAGAAGCCGTAACTTCGCCGCACTGAGCACATGTGGAAAGACTTACACTAATTGTGTGATGAGATCTTCGTTTAAGGGTTCGTGTTTTTGATGTCTTCTTCTTCGGAACAGCCATTATTTCTCCTTTTTCTAATTTTACAGAAACTTGATTTAGATTACCAGATTTTTGACATTTAGTCAATCTTCGAGATTTAGATTTCTGCCGCAACTTGGACACAGTCCTTTGCAGCCTTCGTCGCATAAAGGCTTTATGGGAAGAGCAAGTAATACCTCTTCTCGGAGCGACTCTTCGATATCAATCTTAAAATCTTTTATCGGCAAAAATTCTTCGCCAGGCAATTGGCTAAACTCCCTGTCAAACTCCGCTTCCACCATAAAGTCAAAGTCCAAAAGGCACCTCGCACAGTTGATTTTAGCAATAAGGCGAATATAAAAATGACCGACGATGCTTTTTTCTAGTCGGATAAGGCGATACTTGCCTTCGATCGGTTCAATTAGCTCTAAATCCTCAATCTTAAGAGGGTGGGAAAACCGATCCTCCTGAATTGATCCTATTTCTTGACTTAGTAAGTTCTTAACGTTTAGCTTCATAATAATTAAATAATTTTCTAATTGATCTAATTAACCTAATAAAACTCCAATTTCTAAATCCAAAATAACTCAATAATTGTTTTGGGCCATTAGACATTTTATCATTAGCATTTCTTTAGAGCAATTAGAAATTAGATAGATTAGAAATTTTATAATTGTTGCCCTTTATCTACTTCACTACTATATTTATCAACTTTCCCGATACAAATATATGTTTTACTATCTGTTTTCCTTCTATCCATTTTTTGACTTTTTCTAAATCTAAAGCTTGGCGCAACGCCTCGTCTTCGGCGATAGCAATTGGAACCGTAACCTCATCTCTTAGTTTGCCATTCACCTGAATTACTAAGGTATAGACTTCTTCTTTGATTAATTTAGAGTCGACTTCCGGCCATTTCTCGGTAAAGATACTTTCCTTGTTTCCAAAATCACGCCATAACTCCTCTGCAATATGAGGAGCAAGAGGAGAAATTATCAAAAGAAAAATTCTCAACGCTTCCGTATAGGCATCATCCCTAATTACCTCCTGCTTCTTTGCTTCGGTTTCCAAAAAATTTAGAAGCTCCATTAGAGAAGCAACAGCTAAATTAAATTTGAAAGATTCGTAATAGCCATCGATCTTTGCTAACGTTTGGTGGGTCTTTTTTAAAACCAATTCAGAGTTAGTACTCTGGCCTTCTTTAGCTTTGATGACAGATTGCGACCAGCTCCACAAACGAGTTAAGAAACGATTGACTCCCGAGACACCATTAGTACTCCACGCAACACTCTGAGAAAAAGGTCCCATAAACATTTCGTACATTCTTAAGCTATCAGCGCCGTATTCTTTAACAATATCATCCGGATTAACTACATTATCCCATCTTTTTGACATCTTTCGTCCGTCTTCCGCCAAAATTAAGCCTACGTGAATAAGCCTCTCGAATGGTTCGATGGTCGAAACAACACCAATATCGTAAAGGAACTTATGCCAAAACCTGGCATACAAAAGATGCCTAGTTGCGTGTTCCGCCCCGCCAACGTACAAGTCTACCGGCATCCATTCTTTTTCTTTTTTAGGATCCACAAGCTCTTTATTGTTATCAGGATCGATAAATCGAAGATAATACCAGCTTGAACCCGCCCATTGTGGCATCGTATCCGTTTCTCTTTTGCCTTTTCCACCACATTTTGGACAAGTGGTATTTACCCATTCCTTAATATTGGCAAGAGGCGACTGTCCGGTACCGGTTGGTTCATAGCCTGATACTTCAGGTAATTTAAGCGGCAATTCATTTTCCGGAATCGGAACCGCACCGCATTTCTCGCAATGAATAATCGGAATAGGCTCGCCCCAATATCGCTGCCTTGAAAAAACCCAATCCTTCATTTTATAAGACACAGTTCGTATGCCTTTATTATTTTCAACTAGCCAATCAGTAATATAAACTTCTGCTTCACGAGATGTAATTCCGCAAAACTCACCTGAATTAATAAGAGTACCTTTGCCGGTATAGGCCTGATACGTTGCCTGAATCCTCTCATTTTCAAATTCCGGCTGAATTACTTCTACAATATCCAGGCCAAACTTTTTGGCAAAATCATAATCTCTCTGATCATGCGCCGGTACCGCCATCACCGCTCCCGCACCATAATCCATCAAAACGTAATCAGCAATCCAAATTGGCACTTCTTTACCGTTAATAGGGTTTACGGCCGCCAAGCCCAAAGGCACGCCAGTCTTCTCGCGCCCTTCGAAAGTCCGCTCCAGCATACTCTCTTTTTTAACTTTCTCTCGGTATTCTTTAACACTCGCCTGAAATTCAGGCACTGTTAATTCATCAACCAAAGGATGCTCAGGCGCTAGCACAATATAAGTAACGCCAAAAATCGTGTCCGGCCTGGTGGTAAATACAGGAATATCAAAATCCGCTGTTGTTACTTTTCCTTCAATATATTTTTGGACATTACCTTTAAAGTTTATTTCCGTCCCTTCGGACCTCCCGATCCAATTTCGCTGCTGTTCTTTAATTTGCTCTTCCCAATCCAAGTCCTCTCGGTCCAAGTCATACAAAAGCCGGTCGGCATAATCAGTTATTTTTAAGACCCATTGTTTCATGGGACGCTGCTCAACCTCACCTCCGCAACGCTCACATTTACCGGCTTCAAGATCCTCATTTGACAAAACGGTTTTGCAACCGCGGCACCAATTTACAGGCTCATAAGACTGGTAAGCTAAGCCTTTTTTAAAGAGCTCCAAAAATATCCACTGCGTCCATTTATAATATTCTGGATCAGTCGTATTTATTTCTCTATCCCAATCGTAATTAAAACCAATTATTTTTAATTGACTCTTAAACCGTTTGATATTTTCTTCCACCGCAATCCTCGGATGAACTTTGTTTTTAATAGCGTAATTTTCGGCCGGCAAGCCAAAAGCATCCCAACCCATTGGATGTAGAATTCGGTATCCCTTAAGAGTTTTAAGACGCGACGAAACGTCGGTCGCTATATAACCCTTGGGATGACCGACATGAAGACCGGCTCCGGAAGGATATGGAAACATATCCAGACAGTAGAATTTGGGTTTTATAGATTTCTCGTCAGTTTTATAGAGATTCGCTTCGGCCCAAATTTCCTGCCATTTTGATTCTATTTTTGATGGATCGTAGGTTTTCATGCTTTCCTCTTTCAGCTTTATAAAGAATAACAACGATAAACGTCTAATTTAACATGCTTTATCGATAAAATTTATGATTTCTAATATTTAATTTCTAAATAAATCCCAATTTATGAATAACTAAATCCTAAATAGTTTATTTTTTGATCCTTGTTTCATTGGTCATTCTTAGGTTAATTAGATATTTTATCTATCTTGATTTTACCATTTCAAAGGGCAAAATAAAAGCGTTACAAATTTAGCAACCGTTGACTAACGAATCCATAAAACAATATAATTGATATATGAAAAATTTCCTTAAAGAAAAGTACAAACTTATCCTTGGCGGTTTTTTAATTACGTTAATTTCGATAACCCTCACTTACTTTGCAACCGATATTTTTGCAAATAACTTCATTAAAAATCAAAGATCGGAATTAGAAAAAACCATGCGCGACCTAAGAAGAGAAAAACAAAGTTTAGAAACCCAGGTTGAAGATTATTCCCATTCCCCAAACACAAAAAATACTATCACTCCAACCCCCACCCCAATACCAAACCCGAAATGCATCGAACCTAAAGAAGAAATTATTGAGACTAAAAACTACAAACTTACCATTATAACTACCTGGGATAATGCCGGCATAGATCAAAAGTTCACACTCTTAAAAAATGATGGATCAGAAACTAAAACTGTTCTTTATAGTATTAAAGAAACTCTCCCCGAACTAAAAAAAGAACCGGGTTTAATTCTTAATAAATTGGCCGCTCCCAAAGGTTCGGACGTAGTGTTTTTTAAATCAGTTTTAAACGCCACCGACAATCCAGCCGGAGAGATTTATAGCTATAATATTGATAAAAATGCTTTTACCAAAATGAAAATTAACGAAATATATAGCGGATTTTTTGGTGGGTTCGCTCTTTCTCCAGATGAAACCCGTTTTGTTTGGACTCCGGACGGGCTAGAAAATGAAGGAGATACTAAAACCATGTATTTCTTCGATCTTATAAATGACAGTTACAAAGCCAGTGTTACCCTAAATGGAAACGAAACTTTTAATGGCGGAATGGGAGCCATGCAAAGCTATTTTGATATTAAATGGCCAGCCCTAAATAAAATAACATATAGCGTCTTTGATCAAGCGAAGAAAATGACCTCCAAAGACTATGACCCAACTAAAAACCTAATAGCAAATAGGGAGATTGACTTATAATTTCTTTAGACTCTTAAAAAGTGATTTAATAAGCTAAGCGAGCTTTAAATGCCCTTTGATTTTGTCTATCTCAGCCTGATGATGGTCTACTTTATCTTCAAGCCTATTTATAGCCTCTTTCGTAAATACCCCTTCCTGATCTAATCGTTCAAGAATTACAGTTTGTCTATCTAAGTGAAAAAACCACTTGTAGTGAAAAAAATCCTAAAATTTCTCTATTTATTAACTCGAATCCCTTGCCTCAGAAATTTCTTTATCAAAAAAAGAATGCCCGTAAACACAAACAAAGCCCCAAACCAAAAGGCCATCATCTTAAAATCTAAAGCAAGAAAACTACTGCCAACTTGTGAATACATGTAATAAAAAGGAATTCGACCGAAAATAAAAATGATCATGAGTTTTATAGTAGGGATTTCGGTAAGCCCGGCGACATGAGGCAATAGCTCCTTTGGAAAACCGGGCAACATATTTACGACAAAAAAGGTAAAAATTGTCTTATCTCCAGAGAGTTTGTGAACCCTGCGAAACTTCTTTTTACCCATCGCTTTTTCGGCAAAAGGCTGGCCGTAAATTTGACTTAAACGTACGGCAAAATAAGTACCGATTACAATAGCAATCATCATATAGATAAAGCTTTGAAGAGAGCCAAATAAGAGAACGCCCGTCATCGAAAAAAGCTGCCCCGGCACTACCGGAAAAATAAATTTTAAAGTAGCTAAGAAAATAAAAATCAGATGAGAAAAAATTCCAAAACTCGAAACAAAATCAGCCGCTGCTTCAGCATTCCAAAATCTTAAAAAGAGAAAAAGCGCCAGAAAATACCCCACGACAGTAATAGTAATTTCTAAAATGACTTTTTTATTTAACTTGCCAAAACTTTTAATTTTCATCACTTCCTATTTTAATTCCCCGAGTTGCTAAAATTTTCTTAAACATATAAAGAGCTCCCACAAAAATAAAAAAACCAATCCAGGTTTCAATCATCAATTTAAAATTCATGGATTTTAAGCTACTACCAACCCTGGAATACATATAAAAATAAGGGGCTCTACCGATAATAAAAATAGTCATCAACTTCCAAGTTGGTATTTTAGTAAGGCCGGCCGCAAAAGGCAACAGGTCGCTTGGCGTACCCGGTGTAACATGAACCATAAAAAAAGTCATGAGAGTCTTATCACCCGACAAATTATTAACCTTTTTAAATCGTCTTTTTCCAAGCCACTTTTCTACAAAGGGTTGGCCATATTTTTGACTCACTTTGATAGCAAAATAGGTTCCGACAGTAACAGCAATCATCATATAGATAAAACTTTTTAAAGGGCCAAATAAAACGCTGCCAGTCATTATAAAAACGGGACTTGGAATAACCGCAAAGATGTATTTTAGAACTGCTAAAAAGATAAAAATAAAATCGGCAAATAATCCAAACTTTATGATGAATCCAGCAACCGCCGTCGCATCCCAAAGCCCGATAAAAGACCAAAAAAAGATAAGGTAACCGATAAGAAACAAGATGATTCCCCCAACGATTTTTTTATCTTCTTTACTTAGATTTTTCATCTAAATACCTAAAAAATTTATCTTTAGCTACGTGCCAAAAGTCACTTTGTCTTACAAGATATTTAATATCTTTTTTATCCTTTAAAATTTGCTCCACTGCTTCTTCTAAAAATATGCCGTCTTGAGATCCCTTAACAAGAACAATATCGCCCGGTTTAACCTGATCCGCCAAAAATTTACCAGCCTCTCTTGCGCCTTTAAATTTAAAAAGACGCTCCGGCTTAAGACCCGATTTTAGAGCCTCTTCTGCCATGAAGTCATTTGCATCTTTGCCGACAGTAACCAAAATATCCGCCACATGGCACACCAAGGCCCCAATCTCTTGATGGGCATCCTTAGAAAACTTGCCCAACTCATTCATGCCTCCTAATACCAGAACCTTTCTTCCAACAAATCCTTGAACCGTCCTTAAGGCCGCTTTCGCACTTTCCGGACTAGAGTTATAAGAATCATCAATTATAAAAGAATCGTTTATGCCTTTAAGAGGATTCATGCGTCCATTATAGGGCCGAAAATCCTTAAAGAAAACAGCCATTTCCTCTAAAGAAAAATCATATTTATAGCCTACCGCTACCGCCGCCAAAATAGCATAAATTGAAGAATTGGCAATCGTTTTCGTATCAAATTCCGCCGATTTCTTACCAAGCACTACTTTAAATCTAGAACCGTTAACAGAAATTTTTGGATCTTTAAAGGAAACTTCGCCATTCTTACCGTAAAGAAGCACCGGAACAGAAGATTTTTTTATTTTTACCAAATCCTCATTTACAATTGCTAGTTCTCTGGTGGCCTCTAAAATTTTTAGTTTCTCTTTTTCGACCTCGGCAACGGAATTAAAAAAGCCCAAGTTAGCCGGAGTGATGGCGGTTACTACACTTATTCTGGGCTTTACGAAACTGATAAGCCAATCCATATCATGCGGCCGATCAACTCCCATTTCTAAAATAAGAATCTTTGGATAATCTTCTGCATAAGCCCTTTTAAGCCCTAAAGCAAATATCTTAAGCCAACTAAATATGTTTAAGATATTATCCGGAGATTTAGTCCCAATAACCGCAAGTGGCACGCCTATCTCAGTATTTAGACTTCCTGAAGGCGCATAAACATTATATTTTTTTGAGAGAAGATGTTTAACGGCTTCGCGAGTAGAAGTTTTACCAATAGTACCGGTAATGCCAACAATCTCCGGCTTTTGTTTTGTAAAAATTAAAATAGCAATTCTTTTTAAAATTTTTTGGATTAAATTTTTAAACGCTTTTTTCATAAATTCATTTTATCTTAATTTTAATTAAAAACTAAGCTTTTAATGAAAATTGCCGGAGCACAACTGTTGCTCCGGCAAACGGCCTCAGAAATAGGTCTAGCCGACAAGTTCAGCCATCCAGGCCCGCCTAAAAACATAAGCGATAATTACTGCAATCAAGATAACAGGCCAAAATGTATGCGTAAATAGAATTATTGCTAAGAAGCTAGGTCTGTTAATAACGAATCGCTTACTTATACCGCCATATTTGTGACGATTACCTTCCTGGGCAATAATGATCAAAATACCAATCGCTATTGCAACTAACATACCTACCGTTAGCCATATTCCCAGCCAAGAAGGACACATGCCTTGCGACCAAGGTATTGCTAATAACTGGGTTGTTGCACCGACGTAAACAATCAGTGCCCAAACCAAATGCTCCCGAGACAAAACCTTAATCCTCATAAAACACACCCCCAATTTCATCTGCAGCTTCTATGATTTTAACTCTTAAGAGTTATTAATATAAAAGAACTCAATTTGTCTAAAAAAACTTACTATCTAATAGTATACCACACTCTGAATATCTTACATTACATTGGAGTTTGGGCTGAGACTGATATTTCAGATTTTGGTATTTAGTATAATTATTTAACTATTAAACCATTCAACTGTTTCTTCCCAAGGCAAACCCTCTTTCCCAAAGTGGCCGTAAGCAGCAGTTTTTAGATAAATTGGCCTTAAAAGATCCAATCTTTCTATTATTGCTTGAGGTCTAAAATCAAAATTTTCTTTTACTATTTTTGCTAAGCTCTCGCCTTTTTCATTAACCGCTTCCACCATTAGGGGTTCAGCTTTTCCAATGGCATAAGCCACGGATATAAGAGCCTTTTTGGCAATCCCGTTTGCAACCAAGTTTTTTGCCGCAAACCGGCACATATACGCAGCCGACCGGTCGACTTTAGTAGCATCCTTTCCAGAAAATGCTCCGCCACCATGAGGAATAAGGCCGCCGTAAGTATCTACCATAATCTTTCTGCCGGTAAGTCCGGCATCTCCGTCAAAACCACCCTGAACAAATTTGCCAGTTGGATTTACCAAAATATCAATCCCATCGATATTACCAATTACCGGTTCTATAAGATGAGTGATTAATAAGGTTCTAATCTCATGCTGCTCGATACCTTCTTCATGCTGAGTACTTACTAAAACAGAATTTACTTTGCCGTCTTCTACCGTAATCTGAGTCTTTCCGTCCGGACCAAGCCAAGAAAAATTATTATTATTTTTTCTCAAATCCTCAAGGCCCTTAGAAAGCCGATGAACATCAACATTAGCTTTGGGTAAGAATTCTGGAGTCTCGTCGGTCGCAAAACCATACATAATTCCCTGATCCCCAGCACCACCGGTATCAACCCCCATGGCAATATCCGGAGATTGTCTTATTACTCGAGTAATGACTTCCAGATTATTCTTATAGCCGATTGACATATAAACTTCCCGACCGATTTTCTCATAATCTACTTCGGCAGAAGTTGTAAGTTCTCCGCCAATCATTAATAATCCGTGGCTGCCGAAAGCTTCTATGGCGGCACGACACCTTGGATCCTGCTTTAAGCACTCGTCCAAAACAGCATCAGAAATCTGATCGCAGATTTTATCCGGATGACCCGAAGTTACACTTTCTACCGCATAAGTTTTAGGGTTATAAATCATATTTTCCTTTCACTTTTCGTAATTCTGAACTTGCTTGCCCGCCTTGGGAGGGATTCAAAATCTCTCTCACATTTGGACCGAGATCCCGAAACCCTCCTTCGCTTTGCTTCGGACGGGCAGGCAAGTTCGGGATGACCCTACTTATACAAAAAAATTCCTCATATAAGGAAAGATTAGACTTTTATTTTCTGCATCTTTCCTTATACACCCATCCATTGGATAAAGCATATTTGGCTAGAGTTAGCACCTTTTCCCTCGATAAACTCGGGATAGGTTGCTAGCAGGTCTTAGGGCTAGTCCCTCGCTGCGTTCTTGATACCAATATTATTTTTTTGTGATTCTTATTTTATTATAAATAACAAGTCTAGTCAATCTCATTATTACCAACCCCAAAAAACATCTTACAATTTGTAGAAATCATCACTTTAAACTACACTTAGATATCTTCTCGCAATTTATATATCGTTTCTATTTAAAAGTAAGGGAAAGAATGGTAAAATGGTAGAAGATAAGATTCGCTTTATGAAAACAAAATCCCAAACTAAACCGCTAAAAGAGCTCCGGAATAAATATCCGGTTTTTAGCTATGATAGATTCGATTGGAAGATTAAGAATAATGATTTAGTTATTACATACAAGTTTTCCATTAAGCCTGACATCAGTTTTTCACCGACTGTTATTTTTAAAAACGTTCCTCAAAAAAACCTTGATAAAGATAGTCTCGAAAATTTTATTTTTAACCTGGGTCTTGCCGAAATCCCAACTTACTGGAAAACTACTTGCTCTCCGGAAATAGTTATAAAAACGGGCCAACTGACCATTGGTCAGATGAACTGGTGGCAAAGAGAAATCCTAAAAGGCATGGGCGAGTTTTTTTATATAAACAAAATCGATTTTACCAAGCCTAATTTCCTAAAGGTTAAAAATGAACCAAATCCCAAAGCCAAAAAATATAATGCTCGGGCCCTAAAACCTCGAAATAGAGTAATCGTTCCGGTCGGAGGCGGTAAAGATTCCGTAGTTACTTTAAATATCTTAAAAGATAAATTTGACTTAAATGCCCTTATCTTAAACACCAATACTTTAGCACCAAAGCCTGCAAGATCAGCCCTCGAGACTTCCGAAACCGCGGGCTACAAAAATCCAATTGTTATCGAACGAAGCCTGGATAAAAAGTTATTCGATCTAAATAACGGCGGCTTTCTAAACGGCCATACGCCATTCTCCCTTTACTTGGCTTTTGCTTCCACCCTGGCTGCCGCTCTGTTTGGCTACAAATACATTGCCCTCTCCAACGAATCGAGCGCCGATGAAGAAACCGTTATTTATTTAGACCAAAAGATAAACCATCAATACTCCAAGAGCTTTGAGTTCGAGAAAAATTTCGATAGATACCGAAGGAAATACTTAGCACAAGATGTTTTCTTTTTTAGCATTTTGCGTCCTCTTCATGAAATCCAGATTGCCAAACTTTTCTCTAACTACACCATTTTTTACCCAATTTTTAAAAGCTGCAACGTCGGCCAAAAAGACAACATCTGGTGCGGCAAATGTGCTAAGTGCCTATTTGCTTTTACGATGATTTATCCATTCGTCTCGACCGAAAAAATCGTAAAAATTTTCTCCTACAATCTTTTTGAGAACAAAGACCTTCTTCCCATCTTAAAATCCCTTCTTGGCCAAACCGAGCATAAACCCTTTGACTGCGTCGGCACTAAAGAAGAGACAACGGCTGCTTTATATTTATCATATCTAAAAGAAAAAAAGTCTAAGTTGCCACTATTACTAGATTTTTTTGAAAAAGAAGTTTTGCCCAAAAATCCAAACCTCGAAAAAACCGCTCACAAACTCCTTAAATCATGGAATATAAATAATCTGCTTCCCCATAAATTTGCTAAAGTCATAAAAAGGGAGATTAGAAAAAATGTTTGAAAAACACCTGGATAAAGACATTCTTATACTTGGGTTTGGATCGGAAGGCCAAAGCTCTCTTAAAATGTTACGAAAAGAATTTCCAAGAAAGATAATTGGTATTGCCGACAAGGCTGAGTTTTCAAATCTGCCCACCGAAGTAAAAGAAATCCTAAAAGATGATAATTTAACAAAACATCACTTTGGCGACGCTTACCTCGAGGCATTAGATAAATATGACGTTATTGTTAAAACCCCCGGGATTCCACCCTGCTCGCCAGAAATTAGAAGAGCTAAAGAACTGGGTAAAATCATCACCTCTCAAACAAAAATATTTTTCGAAAACGTAGAGCAAAATCAGATTATAGGAATTACTGGCACCAAGGGGAAAAGTACTACTACAACCTTGATATATAACATGTTAAAAAATGCCGATATAGATGCCATTCTAGTTGGCAACATCGGCGTACCGCCATTAGAGGCTTTGGGAACCGTCAGTGCGGGTAATTCTTCTGACGAAGCAATCTCGCCAGAAACACAAACAGAATTGCCGCAACCTAACGGGCTCGCAATGACCAAGTCTCCTTTCTTTGTCTTCGAGATGTCCAGCTATCAGCTTGATGAGCTAAGATTTAGCCCTCATATCTCTATTTTTCTAAATGCTTACGAAGATCACTTAGATTATCATGGCAGCTTCGAAAACTATATAAGCGCCAAGAAGAATATCTTTTTACATCAAGATTCAAATGATTATTTAATCATAAATAATCTTTTTACTGATATCCTTCCAGAACGCATAAGCTCTAGAGTCTACACTTTTAGTTTAAACGAAAACTTAACTAATTTTGGCTGTTTTGTAAAAAACAACGCCCTTATCTATAAAATTGGCGGAGAGGAAGAAGCAATCACTACAACCGATCATGTGGCTCTTAAAGGAGAATTTAATCTCCAAAATGCCATGGCCGCCATAATCGCTTCTAAAATCCTTGGCGTAAATAATGAAACCATCGCAAAAAGCCTGGAAGAATTTATAGCTTTGCCTCACAGAATAGAAGGAATAGGCACTTATCATGGTATTACTTTTTATGACGACTCAATTTCCACCATCCCCCAGGCTACTATCGCGGCACTTCAGACGCTAGGGGAGAATGTTGAAACCTTAATTATGGGCGGTCATAATAGGGGAATTGATTTTAGCATTCTTGGCCCGGAATTTACCAAAAGAAATATTAAAAACCTTATTTTATTTCCGGATTCAGGAAAGAACATATGGGATACCATATCGAGAACTAACCCATCTATTAAAGGCTTTTTTGTTGAAAATATGACCGACGCTATTGATATCGCTTTTAAAAATACCGATCCTGGCAAAATTTGTCTTCTCTCGCCCGCCTCTCCTAGCTTTGGCATATTTAAAAACTACCAAGATCGAGGCAACTCATTTAGAGAAGAAATCGAAAAATATAAATAAAAAGTCTTACCGGCGCGGCAAAAAAACACCATAACCGGTAAGACGTATTGCTGTTCTTTTAAGAATATTATGCGGAAATCATTAATCCCCTTTCTACCAAATCCTTAAGAAAGCCATCTACAAGATATCTGAAGTTGATCGGCGCTTCCGTGAAATCCTCTGTCAGACTCTTAAGAATCAGCTCTAAATTGCGAGACCCATCGCACATCCTCCAAATTTTCGATCCTGCGTCAATAAGGATTAATAACTGTTGGCCCTCGCACGAAACTACTAGAACCCTTTCATCAAAATCATCTTCCTTACAGCCAATCCGTAAAAAGACACAATCTAACGGATAACTATGTATTATCCCTTGCAATGATAGCCACCTCCGATATCATATCTTTACTTTATAAGCGCCTAGTAATTAAATACCGAGGTTCTCTTGCCAAAAGCAAAGGTCTTGCCAATATTCATGCAAGACCTTTTGTCTATCCCCTTTGTAACTAAAACTTTTATCTAAATTCGATTAGCCCCCTCTCTTTCGCCTTATAAAGGAAAGCATCAACCAACAGCCTTTGATTGTTAAACGATTCCCAAGGATAGCTATTCCTCGACTCTCTAACAATGCCGATGATCTCTCTTTTGCCATCGATGCTGTCCCAGATAACTAGCAGCCTTTTGCAAAAACAGCAGCTTAGACTAGGCTTTATCTGCTTAGCAACAGCTTCAAAATGTTCTTGATCCCATCCAGGCAATTTAGTAGGTACTTTATACAATGGGTACACGTAATCAGGCAAGTTACCCCCCCTCCTCTCTTGTTCTTTAAAAGCTCGTTTTTGCTATCAGATAAAAACAGCCAGCGACTAATAGATAAGTCTCAAGAGGAAAACTAAAGACATGACCGAACATGCGAATTCCTCCCTTTTTTTCTAAGTTGCGTTCAATATCTTAAAAATTCCGTTTCCGAAGCCCTTTATATTAGCACAAAATGACCATTTGGTCAAAGAAAAATAATTAGCTTATGAGATAAACACCAACGAGCATCAAAACAGCGGCAGTCGTTTTCTTTAAAACTATTTTTTTACTTGTATTTTCTTTTAGAATTTTTGGAAAGAAAATGCTCAAAACTGTGGTTATTCCAATTACAAATAACAATTGGGCAGATGATAGAACACTTACTAGACTCACATAGCCCTTAGATATGGCCGAGGTATGCAAAAAGACAGCACCTATGGCAAGGGTTTGAGAAAAAATAAGAAATGGAGTCAAGGCTTTTCCCGTTTCTTTAAAGTTTGATTTAATATCTTTTTTATAGATAAGTAATAACGGGATGATTACTAAAAAAACACCTATACGATTGTAAGCAAAAACGGTCCAAAAATCAGCAAACCTTAATAGATATTTGTTTAAGACATATTGAAAACCAACTGCAACCACCGAAAAAAAGGTTAACCAAAACCCTTTTGTTAATCTAATTTTTCTTAAATTTTCTGAATAAATAATAAATGGCCCGATAATTAAAAAAAAGATTCCAACATATCTTCTGGATGTAAAAATTTCGTTTAGAAAGATAGATGACAAAACTAGGACCATGAAAGAATCCAAACGAAGAACTGGAACCACCCTAGAGATTTCTTCGACCATAGCCGCTTTTAAATAAAGATATCCTGATAGAAAAGCAAAAACACCAACAAAAATCGCAAGTAATGCCCTCCCCAAACTTATAGAAGAAGTGTCCTTAAAGATAAAAATAAAGCCGGCGGTTATAAGACCCAAAAAGCCAAAAAATAGAGCTTGAACCATGGGATGTTTTACCCATCTTTCTAGTCCAAACTTATCCAAAATATTTAAAACCGCAAATAGAAAAGCCGAAATTAAAGTAAGCACAATCCACATAAAGGAATTTTAGCAGAAAAAAAAGCAAATACAAACTCCTCTTTAACTTTACTCATTAAAATTTTAAACATTTCTAAATAGCCTGTTTTGACGCGATCGCGTCAAAACAGGCTATTTAGAAGGTATAAGAATCTAAGAAACTGAAACTAAAGCCTATAAAAGATTAGAACCCGAACAATTTATCAATCCAAATATTTGTTAAACCAATCAGTTGCCAATTTATAAACTTCTTTCTCTTTTGGCTTCCAACCGTGCTCCATTTTCAGAATCACTTTCCTTTTAGGATCATTTGCGCTTTCATATAATTCTTCGGTTTCAGAGACTGCAAGCTTATCATCTTTGGTCCCATGAATTAAAAGAATCGGCGCGTTAATTTCAGAAACATTTTTAACAAGATCGTATTTGTCAAGATCATCCCAATAACCTGATTTAAGAAAAGTAATGGACCCGCTACTTCTTTTTTTATACGAAATTCCATCAGGGTCAAAAACGTGCATTCGCTCAGCCAAGTTTTTCGGATGAGCATTCGAGCTTGCAAGAACCATAGCGGTAACATCGGGCTTTAAAGCCAAAGCCACGCAAACGCCGTAAGATTGTGCCCAGATACCGATTCTATTACCATCGATATCTTTGTCTAATTTAACAAATTGAAGAATTGACCCTAGCTCTTCAGCCATTTTAGTAAGCGTGGTGTCGCTAAAATCACCGTCGCTTTCACCACATCCTGAAAAATCAAACCGATAAACTAAAAAGCCCTTATCAGCTAGATAATTTGCAGCCCTGTCAAACAAGCCGCCTTCGCGCTTGTCGATATTAAACCCGTGAACTAAAACGACAGTCGGGTATTTATCTTTTACTTCATTCGGAATAGTTTTAAGCCCGACCAGCTTCTCTCCGTATTTGTTTGTAATGGTAACTTTTTGTTCCTGCATACTACAACTCCCCCTCTACCTCATGATTAAACCTCTCGAAAAAATCTACCATAAAATGATGCCTGTCTTCAGCAATCCGACGGCCTTCTTCGGTCAGAATCCAATCCCTTACATATTTAGAGGACAACAAGAATTGACTATAGGCCGTCTTGACATCCGATTCGGGATCGACTTCGCCAATATCAAAATCCTTATCATAAAGCCGGGCGCCAATTTCTCCAGCAAATACAAAAGCTCTTCCAATTCCCACCGCCCCGATGCCATCAAGCTTATCCGCGTCATATAAAACCTTGGCCTCAAGAGACCTTCTTTGCCTATCGCTTTTAGACCTGTGAACCTCGATGCAGTGCACAACCTCTTCTACTTTTTCAGGCTCTAAATCCAGACCTTTTAGGATTCTACTAGCCATTTTTGCTCCCGCCTCCGCATGGCAAACCTCGCCACCAGATTTCCGTTGCTCTTCCCGCCCAATGTCGTGTAAAAGAGACGCCAATTTCAAAATCTCAACATCAGCCCCTTCTTTTTCGCCGATATGAATAGCGAGCTTCAAAACTCTTTTGGTATGCTCCCAGTCGTGGCTTGGCATAGAAGTAGAGAGCTGCTTTTTTACTTTTTCGAGCACACTTTCAATTATTGGATTTAGCAACAAGAGCTCCTCTGTTTACGTCATTGCGAGCCTGCAGGGCGCGGCAATCTTGTCTGCTTATGGATGAGATTGCTTCAGTCGCCTAGCTCCTTCGCAATGACAGAACTAATCTTTCAGTACCTGATAATAACGTAATTTTGGGATTAAATCAATGCTAATTCAATTTTCCAGAGCTGCCCGCACCTGCTCTATTACAAAATAATAATAGTCGCCATGGTCAACATATTTTTTTAAAGATTTTGGGTCTTTTAACTCCTTTATTAGCTCTTCAATCGGTATCCATTTTAGTGCTTCAACTTCTCGATCTGGAAATGTTAATTCCTCTATTTTACCCTCAAACTTTAGCAAATAGACATAGTCAATTTCGTTATTTTGCCAATCGATTTCTTTATGATATTTTGATACTTTTCGAATTCCAATTAATTTTAAGTCATCTTTGTTTACATTTAATCCGATTTCTTCTTTTATCTCTCTGATAGCTGATGTTTCTGTGCTTTCTCCTGAATCGACGTGTCCCGCTGCCGAAATATCGAAAAGCCCTGGATGGCTGTCTTTGCATTTTGACCTTAGCTGCAAAAGTATTTGTTCCTTTGAGTTATAGATCCAGACATGAGCAGCCTTATGCCATAAACCTTCTTTATGTATTTCTTGTTTAGTTTTTGCGATCCCAATCGGATTTCCATTTGAATCTAAAGCATCAATTAGCGTCATAATATCTCCCATATATAAGTTAGTGATAGACTGACTTTACCACATTTCTTATACTAGCTAATATTATAGTTATATTATTTTCATCGACAATAATCTGCTTCATTTATTCTCTCTTGCCATTCCTGCCCTCTCCTCCGTCATTCCCGCGAAGGCGGGAATCCATCCTCTATCGCTTCTCTATGCCTGTAAGCGATTAAGTTTGGCAGATTATCCGGATCAAAATAATTCGCTTCAGAAGCTTCTTCATTAAGCTTAAGATTACCACCCAATATCTTCCCTAAATATATTATATCAATATTTATGCCTCTTGGATCATTATCAATCATATAAACTCCAGCAAGTCCCTCGATTTTGACATCGAGATCAGTTTCTTCTTTTGCCTCTCTGATAGCGGCATCAGTTGGCTCTTCGCCATAATTTACGTAGCCACCGGGCAAGCACCAGTAATCTTTTAAGGGTTCGTTTGATCTCTTAATTAGCAAAACTTTTCCCTCATTCTCTAATAGCATACTAGCAACCGGCTTTGGGTTGTTCCAAAAAATAAAAGAACAATTGGGGCAAACAAGACGACTTATGTCATCAATTGTTTTCCTTGCAAGTTCTGCCTTGCAGGTTGGACAAAACTCATACTCTTTTTCTCTCGGATTCATAACGCTAATTCTTCTTTACCTTTCTTTTCCGTCATTCCCGCGCAGGCCGGAATCCTGATATTTCTTAGTCTTAGGGTCGTTCCCTTCCGAGGGTTCGACCCTTTTAGGGAAATTTCCCAAGGTTCATTAAATTAAAAAGTCACAATTTCATTCTCTATCAGATAATCTCTTACAATATTATAAATAAATTTATGACCGGCAGCATTCGGATGAAGACCGTCCCAATGAATTAATTCCTCGAGATTTCTTTCCATAAAAGTTGGGTAAACATTTATGAAGCGTGTTCCTCTTTCCTGACAAATCTCCTTTAAAGCGTCGTTATACTTTTCTATTTCTTTATTTTTGTAGTAAAGATCCTCATTGAGCCAAAATGGGCTAACTTTTTCCTCTAAAACGGGTGTTGGTCCAACAAAAACAATTTCATGAAAACGATCCTTTGACTTATCAACTAGCTGTTTTATATTTGATTTAAAGTCATTAAACCCTGTCTTATTATCATCAGCTTTCTTAGAAAAAGCCGAGTCATTAAGACCTACCGAGAAAATTGCAACTATTTTTTTCTTCGGCGGAAAATCATCTACGTTCATGTCTTCAAAAGGCATTCTCATCCGACTAGACACCTCTGCTTCAAACCTTTTTTTGATGCCCTCACTAGTATCGCCGGAATTACTGAGATTATATACATACCAATAGGATGCCTTTTCGATAAGTTTATCATCAAAGTTTTTCTCGTCAATATAAGATCGTAAGCGATTTGCCCAACCTCCTTTTGCGTCCCAACATCCGTAACTAATGCTTGAGCCTAAAACAAAAATATAAGGCATATTATTTTAACTCCTCCAACTTTCTTAACGCCTCCTCATACATCGGCATGGTAGTTATTAATATAATTTTCGGCTTGAGGATAATATCTTTTCGCTATCTCAATTCCCTTTTCGGTTTTAACCTTATTAAACATGCCTTTTATTTTCCGTAAACTAACTTCTTTAGCCTCGTCTATAGGCATCTTTTTTAGTTGTTTTGCCATGAAAAATATATAGGTGTCTTCTAAAAATGCAATACCGTCAGCGTCTCTAACCACCACATCTTCAATTGGCACTTCTTCGACAAAATATTCGCCTTCTTGAACCATGGAATGATGAATAATTGCAGATAGGATTTTGTCCTTAACACTATTTTCTATTCCCCATTGCTCGAGGAGGTCCTTTGCAGTCTTTGCGCTTTCTTCGGCATGAACCGGTCCGGCATCCGCCCCAATGTCATGAAGTAATGCTGCAATTTCTGCCACAAACGGATCTCCACCATATTGATTAGCTAGTTCAACTGAATATTTTCTCACCAGTTCTACATGCCTTAAATAACTATCGTCAATACGACTTACGGGAATGTTGTTTCTAAAATAATCATCTGCTTTTGCAACAATTTTTGCTCTCAATTTTCCTCCTATTAAAAGACCTATAAAATCATTTGCTATAACTCGATCTCCATCATGTCCTCACCTAAAATCACTTCGCCATCAAAGCCCTCCTTAACTTCAGCTACTAAATCTTTGTCATAATTAATAGAACGAAAATGACTTAAGACAATTTTTTTCACGCAAGAATTTTGGCAAATTTCTGCTATTTCGAATGTGTTAGTGTGCACTTTGTCCGGCACGGAATCTTTAGAGTTCGAGGCATCCATAATCGCAATATCAACATTTTTCGTAGCGTCCTCAATTCCTTTATTTTTTGGTGTATCACCCGAAAATACTATCGCCTTACCCTCTGCTTCAAAACGATAAATATTTGACACAACATTTAAATGCTCTACTTGAAAAGCCTCAACCGTAAAATCATCAAAATCTTTTTCACCGTCTAGATCTATGCCTTGAACCCATTTCCACCCTGACATAGACTCCAGCTTAAAAACCTTGCCCAAATCATCAATTAGTTTTTGAGTATCTCTTGGCCCATATACAAATAGTTCCTTCTTAGGTTCTTTTTTATCTGAAAGATAATTTATAAATCGTCTAAAAATAATTGCGAATAAATCTGTTGCGTGATCAGCATGTTGGTGAGTTATATAAATAGCATCTAAGTCATCAGGATTAACATCTAGTTGTAATAGTTTTTGCTGAACGCCACTTCCAGCATCAATTAAAATCTTCTTGTCATTTATTTCCAACAAATACCCCGGTCCGCCATGTTTTAAATCAGCAATAAACGACCCTGTGCCAAGTAATGTAATTTTCATGATTTTTCCTTTCACTATTCGCCTTAAGAGAGGGTGGAGAACTACATTAATGCACTTCTCGACTTCGCTCGAAGAATAATAATATTTTCCTCTATATTACCAAAAAGTTTACAAGAATTAAAGGAAAAAAGACGAGCCAATAAGGGTCGTCTTTTATTGCAGTCAGAGAAATGATGATCGCTAGACTTTAGCTAGCAGCCGCTCTCCACTATGCAGGTATTTCTTGATGATGTCGGTAACTTCGCCGTCGCCTTGTTCGTCTTTGCCGACAATAGCATCGATACCGCTCCAATTCGAAACAGCATTTTCTCGATTGGCAAGAATAATCTCGCTGCTGGTACGTAAAATTACGAGAGGCCTTTCTCTACCAGAATGCCTGGCACCGCTGTAAAGATCGCAAGCCAAGGTAAATCCGCTATGGTCATCAGTGATACCGCCGCCGTTTTCGGGGATACATAGATTGGCGACTATAACGTCGACATCCAACCCTCCTCGGATTTGACGAATTGCTTCTTCGCCATCGCTGGCGTAACGAATGACGACACCCGAGACCTCATCGATAAGTGTTTGTCCGAGTTTCAATCGATCCCAAGGCGTGCTTCCTACTACCAAGATATACTTTACCATGACTCTTACCTCCTCAGATTGTTCGTGTACTATATCGTTCCTATATTTACCACAAAACGAAAAGAAACTCAATCATATTTCCTAGGTGTTGAATATATATTTTTACCCAAAAAGGGTAACGGCTGACTGTTTCCTCAAACTAGGTTTGGAAGAAATATAGAACAGTCAGCCGCCTTTTGCATAAAACTTTTCTTGTGGGGAATCAATGGCAATGGATTATTGTACGGGCGCCGTGGCGCAAGACCTCATGATTCCAGCAATATTATTAATGCTTCCCTTGTCTCTGCCAACGATTACTCCATATGCATCAGCGAGAATGCTGTCCTTTGGCCCCCGACTACTGAAAGTCAAGATGGGCAAATTCCTATCGGGAAACCCTTCATCTTCATAAACCCTTTCTAGTAATTCGAGACCATTCTTTAGCAGCCCCTTTTCTTTTTGAAAGCTGACAGCCGCATCGATAATCGCTGCCTGCACGTCTCTTCGCTGAATAAGAAACAACGCCTCCTCGCCATCCTCACTATAGTGAATTGAGATTCCGGGGATTTTCTCCCTCAATGTGTAGCCAAAAACATTGCCGCACGAACCATAGCACACTATTAAAACCCTCGGACATAACATAATGCCACCCTCCCCCTTAAAGTAAAAGAACAATATTATAAGTCCTTTTTATCATAAAATTAAATATCAAGCAATCTTTACCTTAGATTACTTCTGGTCTCCCCTACCTCTTCGGGCGAAAACGGCGGCGTGATCATAAGAAGCATTTTCATGGAGCCGGTATAGGCAAATTCCGCTCCTACTGGAATCTCTACTGCCATACCGGTAGAAACATCAAACCTTTTGTCATTAATAATAAAATAACCCTTTCCTTCAAGAACATAGTAAACATGAAGGATCGTTTGAGATACGACAAAATTATCGTGGCCCTCATGAGAATCCACATAGTAAACTTCTAATTCTTTATTTTCCAGAGGAAACTGAAAACCGTCCAGGCCTTTCTGGGTAAAAGTTGGCAACTCTGGTTTTTGTTTTACGAAATTGAACATATTTTCTCCTTAAAAGGGTTGAACCCTCGGAAGGGTTCAACCCTTTTTCGAGGCGTCACCCCATAAATTTAACTGCGTCTACATCTCCCATCAATATATCTTTCGGTCTAGTTAGCATAAAAACAATTATCTCGGCTACATCTTGAGGATCCATCATCCAAGGAGTTACGCCTTTGGGAAAGCCGGAAACGTCAAACATATTGGTTTTCATTCCACCAGGATAAAAGCCCATTACCTTAATACCTGTGCCTTCTAGCTCTCCTTTTAAAGTATCGTTAAAGCTTCGAAGCGCCCATTTTGTCGCCGAATAAACCCCCCACTCCGAAGCACTTTCCTTAGCAGCCGAAGAAGCAACATTTAAAATCTGGCCGTCTTTTTTGGCTTTCATAATAGGTAAAACAGCTCGAGCCATAAAGATGGGCCCCATGGAATTTACTCCAAAAAGCTCTTTTATTTTTTCCGGAGAGTGGCTTTCGGTCGATCCCTCATACCAAACTCCGGCATTATTTACCAAGATATCAATGGTTCCAAATTTACTTTTGATGTCGCTTACCGTTTTTTCGACTTGTTTGTCATCGGAAATATCGCAGGCAAAATACTCACTTTCGACTCCTAAAGCATCAACTTCCGCCTTTGATTTTTCGAGCTTTTCTTTAGTTTTAGAGACTAGCGCTAACTTTGCCCCCTCTTTGGCAAGTCTTAAAGAAAGGGCTTTTCCCAAGCCATCACTAGCACCGGTTATCACAACAACTTTTCCTTTTAAATCGGTCATATTTACCTCTTGTTTATATGTCGTTCAAAACTTGATCCGAAAATCTGGCTCTTCTGGATTCCCGCCTTCGCGGGAATGACAGAGAAGAAAATTAATAACTTCTTGCTTAAATTTTATCTATTTTCTTTTGAAGAGCTCTTTCTACATCGAGCTCCATGGATCTGGCAAGTAGGAGATTAGTAATAATAACGTCCGCCTTTTTAGTTCTGGGACTTCCAGAAATACCTAGAATTTTCATAAAAAAAGCCGATTAACTGGCCTAATTATAGCATCTCAAAAAGGCATGCTCAAGCGAAAATACTTGACTTTTTAGGAAGCTGATCGCAAGGATTGGCACGGTACCCTGACATAGGGCAACAACCCAACGCAGAGTGCCAAGAAAGGCGAACTTTATGAAAAGTTCGCCTTTTCCTTTTCTGAAAATTATGTTAAAAAATTATTTCGTTTTTATGGCTGTCTAAAAAATAAGTCTCTACCTCTCCCCCACAATACTTTTCTACTAAAAATGCTAGTTCTTTAGTGCCTTCCTTAACCTTTTCCTTATCATCTTCAATTATCCCTTCTACCACCAACATAGCGTTTATTGTTTCTTCGGTAAGCTTTGTTTTATCAGCCTCGCGCCAATTCCAGCGGCGACATAATACTTCTTTGCTTTCGTCTACATAAATAATTTCGCCTGATTTTGGCGGTTCGTTTTCCGTACCAAAAAGCGGTACAAACCGCTCCGTACCATCGGCTTCGGTGAGACTTACATCGCCACTCACTTTATCCAAATCCTCACCGCCAACCGGTAAAACGTATTTTAAGGAAATATAGTTATATAAATCGACTAACTTATTAATACTGGAAACGTGATCGCCTTTTAAAATGCGCCTCACCATGGCCTCGGCCGAACACCTTCTGGACTCAGCTCCCATGTCCTTATAAACCCGACGCCAGGCTTTTAAAGATGGGTGGTCGGGAATGGTTAGGTTTTCAAACTGTTTTGAAACCTGAGCCTCAGCTTCTTTTATGAGGTTTTGGATTTCCTGGTTAGAACCGCTATTGTCTGCGCCTTTTATAATAACCACTCCCAAAGATGCTTCCGGATACCTTTTTAAAACCTGGTCACTTATTGATATTTTCATTTTAAATCCTTTTTTATAATAACCCGATAATCGTTAAAACCATTTAATTTATAGAAATTAATACCCCGGCTATTTTCGGACAAAACATCTACTATCAAGGTATTTGCACCGTTTTCTTTAGCCCAAATTGTAAATCTATTAGTCAGCTCTGATCCAATTTTCTTATTTCTAAAGCGCTCATCAATAAAAGTAGTATTAATTTCTGCAATTCGCAAACTCCTTAAATAATCTGGACTCTCTTCCAAACTTCCAGTTAAGTAACCAACTATTTGATTATCCTCTTCACAAACTAAAGTATAATGCTTCGGATTAGTTAAAAAGTTCTTTATGCATTCTTCACCTTTAGATTCACCTGGCCAATCAGTTTCTAAACCATAATTATATTCACTGTGTTGAACAAATAACAACACAAATAGTCTTTTAACCCCTTCAAAATCTTCAATTGTCGCTTTACGAATTTTCATTTATCTTTCCTTTTTACCAAACCTCTAAATGTAAAAGCCTCATAGTCTAGCATATCGATGCCTTTTAGTTTAAATATTTGAGTGGTTGAGCAGATTTTTTTGTCTTTCTCGTTTAACCCAATTAACTTAATTGCTTCATCAATTCTTTCCCAAGTAGGAGCTTCTATCTCTAAATAAGGTTCAAGTCCGGGATAAAAATCGATATCAAATTCGATGTCTCCAAACATATATCTAATCCGTCTTTTTTCCTCATAAAATTTCTGGATTAATCCAAGCTTAAGGACAATTTTTTCGGCCTTTTCGTAGCTATCTATTATGATCTCGTACTCTTCCATCCCTTCGTCATTTTCATGTCTTTTTTGTTTTTTTCCCACAATTCTGTGCTTAAACGTAAGAGTGATTTTATCCCCTTCGTCTCTAAGCCGAAGCCAAGCGTTTTCTTTATCCAGCTTAAACCCAGGATAATCAAAAACCTTTATCCTATATACCTGGTCAAAGATCTTTTTTGCCCCAAGCTTTAGAAGTTTTTCCTCCATCACTTCCGGGTCTATACTTAAAAATTTAACTTCAATTTCTTGCATTAATTTCCTCTATTTCCACTGGATAAATCACTTTTTTAATTACTTTTCCCTTTCTATTCTTTCCTTGATTTCTCCCATTGTTTTTAGAAATTCTTCTTCTAAATCGATATTAAGTTCGCCAGCAATCACAATAACAGACCACAAACAATCAGCCAGCTCATGAGCAATTTTTTCGTCAATATTTTCTATTGTTCTAAGACCGTCTCTAGCCATCATAAGCCTTAAAAGATCCCCGACGTCGACAGCAAAACCCTGAGCATATGCCGAAACACCCCATGCTTTTTCACCCTTAGCTTTGTTAAGATTACCGTACGCATCCTTTATTTCGATGGCTTTTTTAGATAGATCTTTGAATTCCATTTTAATTTCTCCTAGATTTTACTTTCTCTATTTTCCATTCCAAGGCTTTTTCCACATCAACTTCCATAATATCGGCAATTAGAAGAATGGTTATTAAGGCGTCGGAAACCTCCGCTCCCAAGCTTTCTTTACTATAAGCATCCAATTTATCCTGACGTTGCAGCGAGCAATATGAGAGAATATCTTCCGAAAGCTCTCCCATTTCCTCATAAGCTTTAGCAAGATGAGCCAATACTTCTTTCTCCGGATCAGGTATAGGAAATCGCTCTCTTAAGCTTTGTCTTTCCTCGCCAATAAATTGGAGTAAATCTTTAAATTCCATGAAATCATTTTATCATAAAACTTTGATCAATTTCCATCAATATCTTAGATGACGTTTTTTCAACGATCGTTGAAAAAACGTCATCGACGTCATCTAAGGTGGAAAATTTAGCACCTCGAATTTATTAGTAGCTATTATATTGACATATAGACACAGATGCAATATTTTGGAATCAAAAAATGGCCTTTTAAAGCCAATCTTTTACTTAGCCCTGCAACAAACTCAGGGCATTTTCCGCTGCGGTGGAAAAATGGTGGGGCGTTTTGGAAGAAGCTCGAACGATTTTTGAGAAAAACCCTGATTAATTCTCTTAAGAAGTGGGTAAATTAATACATTGGGGAAAACAAGCTTTAAGGGCTTAAGATTTTTTGGAAAAGCACTACCTTTTAATGTCGGCTTTTACTTTTTCGGGGAAAGAGCAAAAGCCGACCGGTGATTTTATTTTTTTAGCTCAGCTTTTTAGATTTTGGCAACTTGAAAATATTGTAATTGCTCGCTAATTCTGTTATGTTTTGCCTATAATATTTTACCACCGCAAGCGATGGTATAAATTAAGGTATTTTGATCTTAAAATTGATTGATTGTTTATCCTGTACCTTACCATAAGAAGGTGTAGGTTGGGCTTGGTTAAGGCTAGGTAAATTGCGAGGTTAATAATTATGTTAGAACTATCACCTATAACAAAGAAACAACAAGAGATACTAATACTCATATACAGATTTAGGTTTTTAAATAGAATCCAAATACAGACACTCTTAAAGCACAAGAATAAAAAGACTATTAATGTTTGGCTAAACGATCTAAGAAAAAAAGAATACGTAGAAAGAATATACTCAAATACATTCGGAGAAAATACTAAGCCGGCTATTTACTACTTAAGCTTAAATGGGATTAGGTTTTTAAAAACTACCAAGATTGAACCGGAAGCTTTAAAGAAGTTTTATTACGAGAGGATAAGGACAGAAACGTTTATTGAAAGGTCTATACTGCTGGGGGATATTTATCTTGAGCTTTTGGAGATATCAGAAAGCGCTAATAATTCTAAGGTATCGGAAAAGGAAGAGACTTCTGGCGGTTTTAAAGAGAAAATACAAAAACCGCCAGACAAGGTTAAAAAAGTCAAATATGAAATGTGTCTATCGAGTGACTATGCAGCTTTTGGTAAATATGAGGAATCTGATTTGCCATTTGAAGAACTGGTTAGGGAGTTAAAACCCCATGCTTACATTTTAAGAAAGAAACATGGCCATAAAAAGCATTATTTCTTGGAAATATTATCAGATATTCCTTTACCCTATTTAAGGCAACGCCTTAAAAGATATTTAAAGTTCTTTGAGAGTTTTAACTGGGAATATTCGGAAGAACCTACGCCGGTTTTTTTAATTATTTGTCCCAACAAAAGAGTTAGGGTTTATGTGGCTGGATATATTAGAAAAGCTTTATATACCCTGAAAGAAAACGAAGAAGAACCAACCTTTGACGTTCAGATTACGACAGTTGAGGAAGTGAGAAAATTAGGGATTACTGGGGAAGTTTGGAGGATGATAAGGTAATTATTTATTTTGTTTGTTATCAACCAAAGTATTTTTATTTGGATAGCAACACATTACATTATCTAAATATTGGATACCACAAAAGTACTTGCATATCGAAATATTTTTTACTGCACATTTATGAGTATTAGTCCTTTCTTCTTCATTCCATGGACATTTAGTCTGCTTCCAAGAAGTTTGATCACCTGAAGTAAGATCAATATCCATATTTGCACCATCTAAAATTCTTGTCTTCATATCTAACCTTTCGTTTAATTTCATTAGATCAATAATAACCCACTTTCCCTTTATAGAAAATAATTCAAGTCTAAAGCTTTACAAACAGAACAAAATGAATAGCCTATTAACTTCAAAAAGCACCGGGTTTCAATTTGGATTGAGAACATGGTTTTTGCTCTTTTCTCCTCCTGAAGCCACACTCTGTAAATCCATAGAAAGAAGGTCATAGAACAAACTATCTGCTTTCTTTACCATTTTCTTTATTTAGAACAGATAAACCGCCATTAACAAAATAAATGCGATTCATTAAGAAACTCCCCAAAATTGTTAGACAATAATAAATATTGAGCTGATTTGGATTCTCTATTAATTCTCCGTATTGTTCTAAACTTGATATTTCCCTGCCTCCATGGACAATTTCATTACGTAATGAATACAGTTCAATGACTGCATTACGAATTCTAAGACCTTCTAAACTGTCTTTAGCTACAACTGAAGCAATTAAATCGGCTTTGTATTCCTTCTTAACTTCTTCTTGACTACTTACTGCCAATAAGGAATCAAAAGCCGTAGTCATATATATTGCTTTAACATGGTCTTGGGTAGTTTTCAGACTTTCATAATACCAATATGCTCCGTTTTTTATTGCTCTTTGTTGTCTAACTATACTTTTGTTTGTTTTATCCTTAAATAATATTTTTGAAAATAAATTAGAGAGTACTTTATTTGCATTATCAAAAGGGGTATTTTTATTTTGGAGAATTTTATCAATTTTAGTTAGTTCAAATTTTGTAAGATCAAATTGTTTTCTTGAAATGTATTGGTTATCCTCAGTTGATTCATTTAGAACACGAACATGCGCACCAGTCGAGAGAAAAACACCGTAAGTATACTCAGAAGTAAACCTAGCATATGTTGCATCATCTTGTGGTTTTAAAATATTTAATGCAGTATATATTCCTAATATAACCTTGAATATATATAAAGGATCAATTGTATTAACTTGAATAGTTCCGTATTCACTTATATATCCTTTTCCAGTAACTCGAAGCAATAAATCATTTTCTTGTATCTGACTTCCTCCAGACTGAAAATTTAAATAAGAGCTTAATAAATCTTTTGCTTGATTCTTTTCAGAATAAGGTTTCATCAATTCACTATTTACCGATAAAACTTCAATATTATGGGCAAACGCAATAGAAGACAATACCTTATCACATTTAGGTAAACGAAGAAGAAAATGGTATTCAATAGGTATTGACGTTAATATACTGTTTACTTTATTAGTAATTTCGGTAGTGTCGACTTCTGTTATTTCGTTAAGTGTTATTTTGCCCTTATACTTTGAGTCATCATACTTAACCTTTTCTAATACCTCCTTAAAAGCCAAATCGCGGATTATTTCACTTACCACAGTTGCCGTTATAATCTTTTTCCCAAATGAATCAGCGATTGTTTTAATTTTTGATTCATCACCCTGAAACTTTTGTGGCAATCGCCCTTTAAATTCAAAATTATCTACTATTTCTTTTAGCAGTATTAGGATATGAGTTTTTGATTTGTTTACTTCCATTTCTTCGTTAGTTTTATTTGAACTTTCCACCTATTTTTATCCCCTTTTATGATATCCTCTAAGCTCACTTTCCTATCACATCCTTGGATTTTTCCTTTTCTGGCGAATAAGTGATTATCTTAAGTTCTTGCCCATATGACTTAATGACCTTGTTAATTTCTTCTACAGCTTTTCTTGCCTGTTTTAAGAAAATATCAATTTCCTCCTCAACTGATTTTATCGATTTCGGGGCTTTTGTTTTTTGCATATGATCAATAAGTTCTTTTGGATTATTTGGATGTTCTTGGTTTAGCCCCGAAAAGAAAGCTACCATCCTTCTTAATCGATGTCTTAAATTGCTCATTTTCGAATAGGCATCTTTAATAGCCGAAGCCATATTATCGTTTGGTATCTTAGTCAGCATTCCAGAAATAATAAGATCTCTATGGCGTACATCATCAAGACAAATAAACAATTCTTCCGATGTTAATCGCCAAATAGAAACGCTATTCTTAATTCTACTTAGCTCTGACGAATTTTGAGACTTGTCATTAATTTGCTTGAATGTATCCTTGTTGTTTTGTAGTAAATCTTCGATTCTTATTATATTATCAACAAGCTCCTCTCCTACATAGCGAGCAATAGAGATATAGGTGTTTTCAGTCTCTTTTTCTTTTCTTTCTTGATCAACCTTAGTAGCCGAATATAGAGGAAGAGAAACAGCAATGATTGTTGTGAGAAGCATAAACAGCGCGGTTATTATAGTTAAATTAATATCATATTGAGAAACACCAATTTTAAAGCCCGAGAGGTAAAAACAAACCAATAAAATCACAAAGAGAAACAGCAGTGTGATATTAAAACGTTTATCCTGAAATAATTTCATACCGAATTTCCTATCTCCTATTCCAAATCACTTTTACCAATATTGCATTTAGAACAGAGGGTTTGTAAATTTTCAAGTACTGTCTCACCACCATTTGCCCATGCTTTTATGTGATCAACATGCAGAACAATACTTGGATCGGTTGCTGGCGACCTTCCGCAAATCTTACACTTGAAATTATCACGCCTCATCACAATAAAGCGAAGTCTCCAATTTATGCCCCGCTTGGTTTTATGCAATGTTGATGGCTCAACTTCCAAATCTTTAATTTCTTCTTCTGATGAGACAGTTTCTTCATTGTTAATATAAGAAATAAATTTTTCTAATGCCTTCCGCCAGGTACCAAAACGGTTTTCGTAAGTTCCAGCATGATATTTAGAAAGCGGTTTTTGAACCTCCTGATAACGTGGCTGCCGGCCAAGCTTTATCCATATCTCTTCTAAATTTTTGAATAAATCTTCCTCGGGAATGTTCGCTGGTGTTCTAGTTTTCTGTAATTGGGCTTTTTCTAAAGCATTAAACCAGCTACCGAATCTTCGAAGACATGTAGTACTACTATATTTGCCATTCAAATTATATTCCTCATGGGTGATAGAACCTTTGCCCAATTTTTTGGCAACCGATACTAAATCTTCGATGAGAAGATCGTCAGGAATGTTTCTATGGTAATTGTCTAATTCAAATTTCATAATCTCTTTTCATTAAATCATCAATGCTAACACCGAGAGCATCTGAAATTTTCTTAACCGTTTCAATAGTAGGATTAGGAGTTGAGCCAGCCTCAATTTTGGCTATTGTGTGAAAAGCAAGATCAGCTTTTTTTGACAGTTGGTCTTGTGAGATACCAAGTTTGTTTCGATATTTCTTGATATTTTCGCCGATTATAGATTTATCTTTTGACATGTTCGTATAGTTTTACTATTATAGTTAGTAAATAATCACTTTTTTAATTATCAATAGTTAGTATATGAGATTTTTATCATTTTAGCAAATTAAAAAGGGAGTCTCCTCATGCGCGCGCACGGGAAGGGCGGGGCAAGCGCATCTATCAAATATGCTTTTCCAAAAAATCTTAAGCCCTTAAATCCCTAAAGAAAAAAACTTTTGCAATCAACGCATTTTAAAAAACAAAAATTTTCTAGAAAAGCGCCGCCATTAAAATGCGGTTCCTGTGCGTTTAAGCACAGAAAGCATGAGAATATATTAAAATAATCCGCTAAATATATTTTCAGGCTTTGAGCCGTAAGGGTTTCCGCCCTAAGGCGAACTTTGGCAAGATTTATCCCCACACCAAATTGTCGGTGTAATAAAAATTAGAAAGCATTTGAATAAGAGATAAAATACATATAACTAAAGCAAGGAGGGATTTATGCTAAAATACTTCATCTATTGCAGAAAGTCGTCCGAAGAGGAAGAACGGCAGATTTTATCTATTGAAGCCCAACTCCAAGAGTTAAGAGACTATGCCAGGCAAAACAATCTTTTTGTAATTAAAGAATATACCGAAAGCAGGACAGCTAAAGAGCCGGGCCGACCAATATTTAATCAAATGCTTTCTGAAATGGAAAAAGGGAACGCTTCGGGAATTTTAGCGTGGAATCCAGATAGGCTTGCTAGAAACAGTATTGATGGAGGGAGGATTATTTATTTGGTAGATACAGAGAAAATTAAGGCGCTAAAATTCCCCACCTTCTGGTTTGATACCACTCCTCAAGGAAAGTTCATGTTAAGCGTTGCCTTTGGACAAGCCAAGTATTACACCGACAATTTAAGAGAAAACATTTTAAGAGGCATAAGACAAAAGTTAAGGCGTGGCGAATTGCCGGCAAAAGCTCCCCTTGGCTACTTTAACGAGCCAAGACTACGAACCATTGAACCCGACAAAGCAACCTTTAACAAAATGAAAAATATCTTAGAGCTTTTTGCCAAAGGAAACCACACCATAACAGGGATCCAAAAAGAAATGTTTTCTCTTGGCTTGGCTTCAAAAACCGGAAAACCTATTCATTTGTCTTCTATTGGGTCAATGCTCACCAATCCTTTTTATTATGGTTATTTTAAATACAGAGATGAGCTTGTTAAGGGAAGCCACAAGCCAATGATTTCCAAGAAACTCTTTGACCAGATTCAGGCATCTTTAGACTCAAACGGAAAACCCCGAAAAGTTAAAAAACCACAAGCTTTTGATTTTCTTAACTTTGCCCTGTGTGGCGAATGCGGTTATTCCATTACGGCAGAAAAACACGTAAAAAAGAGCGGGTTAAGGTTTGTATATTATCGCTGTACCCATAAAAGCAAAGTAAAGATTTGTGGGCAACGTGGTTTTTTGCGTGAAGAAGAATTAGCCGAACAAGTTATCAATATTTGTCAAAAAGTTTCTATTCCCGATGAATGGAGAGATAAGTTTCTTGGGAAGGTGGCTGAGTGGGAGCAAGAACAAAACGACTCTTCGGGAACTTTTGCTCAAAACATAAAAGAGAAGATGGGAGGGGTGGATATAAAGATAGAACGTTTATCGGAAGGGTATCTTGAAGGCGCTTTTGAACTGCCGGAATACCATGAAAAGAAAAACCAGCTTGTCGAACAAAGAAAGGATCTGGAAGAAAAACTTGAGTGTTTTGAGCAAAAAGGAAATCATTGGCTCGAACTCCTGAAAAATTGGATTTTGGAAGCCAACCAAGCAGGAAATCTTGCCAAAACAAAAAATTTCCCCGGAATGAGGAATTTCTTGAAAACCGTCGGCTCGAACCGCATTTTAATAGGCGGAAAGTTGAAGATAAGTTTTAAAAAAGAATACGATTTACTCCGGAATTTGCCTGAAGAAGCAAGGGGCGAAACCCCAGAAGCTGAGCTACGGGCCCAAAAATTCATTTTTACACGGGTAATTATATCAAAAAAACCTGATTTCGTAAATAATTCTTTGGACCCCCGGGTTCCAGAACGAAATGCACCATTCAGGGTATAATATTGAGTCTTGAATAGAGGCAAAATGAAAGAAAAGAAAGCGCTCCGGGGTTTTAACATAATTTTATAAAATCTCATAACAAATGTTATGAAGTTTTGTAAAACCTGTCCCCGGAGCACTAATCCTCATATAGCTATCGCGAAGCTCTCTCTATACACGCCTGGTTCTCTCGGAAGTCTTCTCCTGCCGTTGATAATCGCATCAACAAACAATCCGTATCGCGTGCAACCCTCCTTGCGTTCGTTACTGCATTGTCTGCAGTCCCTCCGAATTGCATCTTCTGCGACTACCTTCATTCCAATCAGCCTTCCCGATGGAAAGAGATCGATGGTCGAATGACCAAGAAATCCACTGCACATCGCCATACATGCTTTAATTCGTTCATAATCGGATTGGGCGGGCTGGCTGCAGTCTTTTTTCCTCAACTCGCCAAGATTATGACCCTTCATAAATACCTCCTCGTAAAGCTCCCAACATTTTACTGTAAAAAAGCAACCCAATAGATCCCTTATGCTCTGTATACTACCTTGTTAAGTAAAACGCAATACTAAAAATCATTCCATCTTTGAAGCATAAAGAATAAAGGCTATAGAGAAGCATTTATTTTGAAGATATTTTTTAAGAAAAAATTAATATTTTCTTAATTTAAATGTTGTACACCATGAGTCCTGTCCGGTAAAGAGGGCTACCCTTTTTGTCGTCATATATAAGACGCCCTAATACTTCATTCCGAACTTACCAACTATTACATCGATAAGCAGTTCTCAACCCACTTCGTGGAGTCGAACAATAAGATTCCGTTTCCGAAGCCTTTTATTTATTATTCTCTGTTTCCTCTATTTTTCACCCATTCACCCATCGACCTATTTACCTATTTTTACGCCTTATTCTCCACCAAGGCTTTTATTCGAAGCTCATCACCATCACGGGTTATAGCCACGGCACTTCCTTCTTTAACCTCGCCTTTTAGCACAGCGGAAGCCAGTGGATCTTCGATTAAATCCTGAATTGCGCGCCTCAAGGGTCTTGCGCCATTATCAATATCGAACCCTTTTTCAACTAACAAGTTTTTGGCATTCTCTGCTACTTTAAGCTTTATGTTTTGCTCCGAAAGCCTTTTGCCGAGATCACCTAGCTGCAAGTTTACAATCTTTTTGATGTCATCTTTGTCCAGTGCTCTAAAAGAGATAATCTGATCAACACGGTTTAGGAATTCCGGTCTAAAAGTTTTTTTAAGTTCGCCAAAAACTCTTGATTTAATCTCCTTTTGTTTTGTTTCCATTTCTTTTTTCTCTTCTTGGTCATGAAGCCCAAAACCAAGGATAGAGGAAGAGTAAAGATTTTTAGCACCAATATTGGAAGTCATGATGACAATCGTATTTCTAAAATCAACTTTAGTCCCCTTGGCGTCGCTCAAATAACCATCCTCTAAAATCTGTAAAAGCATATTAAACACTTCGGGATGAGCCTTTTCGATCTCGTCAAAAAGAATCACCGAGTACGGTTTCCGCCTTATTTTTTCGGATAACTGGCCGCCTTCTTCATAACCCACATAACCCGCCGGAGCTCCAACCAATCTAGAAACATTGTGTTTCTCCATAAACTCCGACATATCAATTTTTATTAGCTGTTCCTCGGAACCAAACATCTCGGAAGCAAGGACTTTAGCTAGCTCAGTTTTTCCCACTCCGGTTGGACCAAGAAAGATAAAAGAACCAATTGGTCTTTTAGAATCAGAGATACCGGTTCTTGACCTTCTTATGGCCGAAGACACCATTTTTACGGCTTCATCCTGACCGATCACTCGGTTTCTAAGAGTTTCTTCGAGCTTTAAGAGGTTTTCGGATTCGGTTTTTACCAAACGTTTTAATGGCACCCCAGTAATCTGCGACACCACGTCTGCAATGTCTTCCACCGATACGATTAAGGAACCAGATTCCATGACGCCTTCTTTTTGCTCAAGTTCGCTAATACGGTTTTCGATAGAAATCTGACGCGCCTGCAACCGACCGGCATAATCATAAGCCTGGTTAGCTACCGCCAGCTCTTTTTCTTCCACCGTCACGCTAAGTTCTTTTCGAAGCTTGTTTAACTCCTTTGAAACATTGCCCTTTTTTATTCTTACATGAGAAGAAGCCTCGTCTATTAGATCGATAGCCTTATCCGGCAAAGATCTGTCGTTAATATATCTTTTGGATAGCTTTACGGCCTGTATCAAAGCCTCGTCGGTAATACTTACCTTATGATGCTGCTCATATTTTTCCCTGATGCCTTTTAAGATTTCGATTGACTCTTCAACCGAAGCCTCCTGGACAATAATCGGCTGGAATCTGCGCTCTAAAGCCGGATCTCTTTCGATATATTTTCTATATTCGTCTATAGTTGTGGCGCCAATAACCTGAATTTCACCTCTCGAGAGAGCCGGTTTTAGGATATTAGCCGCATCCAAGGCCCCTTCGGCCGCTCCAGCACCTACCACCGTATGAAGCTCATCAATAAAGACAATTAGATCTTTGTCCCCTTTTATTTCATCAAGGATTCTTTTTAATCTCTCCTCAAATTCACCCCGGTACTTGGTTCCGGCAATAACGGAAGCCAAATCTAACATGTAGATTTTTTTATTCTGCAAAATCTCCGGTACGTCTTCGTTTATTATCCGCTGGGCCAAACCTTCGACAATGGCTGTCTTCCCCACGCCGGCTTCGCCGATTAGAACAGGATTATTTTTAGTCCTTCTATTTATTATAGAAACTAACCGCCCGATTTCTTTTTTGCGGCCGATAACCGGATCGAGCTTTCCTTCTTTAGCCGCATTGGTTAGATCGATACTGTATTGCTCTATATACTGAGTCTTGCCTTTTTTCTTTACGGATTGAGCGTTATCGGAAACATAATAAGGCGAATTTTGAAAGTAATCTTCCACTTCTGCCTTGATGGCCGGAATATCCGCCTTCAAGGATTTTAAGATGCTGTTTGCCTTAGAGCCTTTTTGACTGAGGATCGCAAACAGAATATGTTCTGTTCCAACATAGTTCTGGCCGAATTCTCTAGCCAGAAAATATGCAAGCTCCATGCTCTTTTTTAAGGCTTCCGTTAGGCCTTTCTGGGTTCCAACTCCCCCTTTTTTTGATTCCGGATAGGCTGTGGAAAAGGAAGTCATGGATTTAACTCTGTTGTAGGTAATCCCATTTTCTTCGAGTATCTCTGAGGCTAGGCTATTTTCATTTGACAACAAACCAAGCAAGCAATGTTCCGAACCAACATAATTAGACCCATTGTTCTTAGCAATGTCCTGGGCACTTATCAAACTTTTTTTTGCGTTTTCACTTAAACGACTTAGAAAATCGTTCATATACCCCCTCTTTTTTATATTTAACTTTCTGTTGCTTCTTCCTTTACATCAATTCCTCGCGGTTTCCCTTCTGGAATTTCTGTTTCATCCTGAGTCTCAAGCGCTTTTATTATTTCTTCCTCAATATCTCGTTTTGCTTTTAACTGCTCCGCAGCATCTGCCGTAGCCTCGATGCCATATTCATCAGCGCCAAGGATATCAATATTCCAACCGGTAAGTTTAGCAGCAAGCCTCACGTTCTGGCCTTGCTTACCAATAGCAAGAGATAATTGATCTTCCGGAACTCTTACCTTGGCTCTTTTTTCGGCCTCTTCAACAATAACCTCGTTTACTTTAGCCGGAGAAAGCGCATTAGAAACATAAACCTTTGGATCTTCATTCCATAAAATGACATCAATTTTTTCATCGCCAATTTCTGCCATAACCGACTGAACCCTAATGCCTCTCTGGCCAACTAATGAGCCAACCGGATCAACGCCATCCACACTCGAAGAAACAGCAATTTTTGAACGCTGACCAGCTTCTCTGGCAATTGATTTTATTTCTACCGTTCCAGCTACGATTTCTGGCACTTCGAGCTCGAATAATTTTTTGATCATGCCCGGATGAGATCTGGATAAAAGGATTTGGGGCCCTTTAGAGCTCTGCTCAACTTTTACTATAAAAACCTTGAGTCTCTGGCCATTGTAATATCTTTCGCCCTGAACTTGCTCTTGCGGGAATACCACTCCGGTAGCCCTTCCCAAATCAACAAAGATATTGTTGCCTTCGATTCTTTGAACAATACCATTAACAAGGTCGCCCTCTTTTTCTTTATATTCTGAGAAAACGATATCTCTTTCTGCTTCTCTGATTCTCTGAATTATAACCTGCTTTGCAGTCTGAGCTGCAATTCTTCCAAAATCGGAAACAAATTCTTGAATTTCTATTGTATCGCCAACCTTAGCGTCTTTTTTAAGCTTTCTTGCGTGATCTAAGCTAATCTGAAAATATTCGTTTTCTACTTCATCGGAAACTTCTTTTAAGACATAAATATTCGGATGACCGGTTTCTTCATCTAGGGTCACTCTAACTTCTTGGTCTTTTTGACCGTAATCTTTTTTAAAAGCGGCGGCTAGCGCTGCTTCTACGGTTTCTAAAACTATCTCTTTCGGGATGTTTTTTTCGGCGCAAATTTGATTAATTGCCGCCATAAATTTTTTGTCTTCCATTGTTCTCCTTCATTCGATTGTTATTTTCCGCCAAAGGCGGACCAGCCTTGGGCTGGAGTTGTAATATTAAATTGTCTTTCTTTATGTATAATAATCACTTGAAACGCTTATGGCTACAAGGTTTAAAAAAAGCCGAGGTCTAAAAAACCCGACTGCTATAGCCAGATTATAACTTCAACTTCCATAAGTGTCAAGTAAATTATTCCAACATTTTTAGTTATCCACAACGGCATTCTTTAAAAGCTGGATATCCCCAGTGTCACCACAGATAGACACAACATCAATCCTCACAGGCAATTCGGCTCCTTTTTCTTTTAAATACTCTTTAACCATCCGAATTATTTTTTGCTGCTTTCTATAACCTACTGCCTCCAAACCACTGCCAAACCGATCATTTCTTCGCCATTTTACCTCTATAAAGCAGAAAATATTACCGTCACGAGCCACAATGTCTATTTCTCCAAACCGATTTTTAAAGTTTCTTTCTAACACTTTATAGCCTTCACGTTCAATATACTCGCAAGCCAACGCTTCTCCCTTATTACCTTTAATTTTGTTATCTTTCTTGTTATTCATGAATTAGTTCTCTCATGGGCCAAAACGACTCCCGATGCAAATCTGAGAAACCATGCTCCAAGATAGCATCTAAATGAAACTTGGTTAAGTAACCTTTATTTTTACAAAAATTGTATTCGGGGTAATTTTCATGAGCTTTGTCCATCAAGCCATCTCTATAAACTTTTGCTATTATAGAAGCACAAGCAATAGAATAATTATTTAGATCTCCTTTGACTATAGATTCGTTTGGAATTTTGAGGTTGGGCAACTTAAAATAATCGATAAAAACAAAATCCGGATTTGTTTTAAGCCCTAATGTCGCTTTCATTAGAACTTTTTCATTAGCTCGCTGTATGCCAATACGATCAATTTCAAAGCGACTAATTTCAGCAATATTAAAAGCTATTGCATCTCTAATGATTTTCTCCCTAAGCTCCACCCTCTTTTTATGTGTTAAAAGCTTAGAATCGGCAATGCCTTTTATAGGAGACTTTTTCGGATCCATAATAACAGCCGCCGCCACAATCGGCCCGGCCACCGGCCCTCGACCAACTTCATCAACGCCGGCGATATAATTAAAATCATAGGCAATTTGAGATTCCCCAACAAAAAAGTCTAACATGAGATCAGTTTAAATCACAGGAAAGTAATAAGCAATAAATATCTAAAAGTTTAGAAATAAACTGACAATAAAACCGCCATCGCAGGCGGTTTTTAAAATATTTTTTAGAGATTTATTTCTTTGAAGTTTCTTCTTTTTCCTCTTCTTCTACTTCTTCTACTTTCTCTACTGCTTCTGCTTGTTCTTTGGTCTTAACTTCCTCTTTAACCTCTTCTCTGTTCTCTATGTCTTCCTCATTTTCTGGCGTTTCGGGTGTATCTTCTTCCTTTATTTCTTCTACAGTCTCAGCTACCGGAGTTTCGTCTACAACTTCTTCTGGTTTTGCTAGCTCTTCCGGTTTTAAATCTCTCTCTTCAACATTAGTAGCCAATTTATCAAATTGTTTTTCTTGCATTCTAGCTGCTTTTCCTCTAAGGCCTCTTAGGTAGCCCAGATAAGCCCTTCTTACTTTTGCTCTTCTTATAACTTCGATCCTTACAATATTTGGAGAATGCAAAGGATAGGTTCGCTCTACCCCAACATTAGACGCAATTTTTCGAACGGTAATAGTGCTTTCGATGCCGTTTCCACCTTTGTGGCGAATTACTACGCCCTCAAAAATCTGAATTCTTTCTTTATTACCTTCTTTAACTTTTTGATGAACCTTAACGGTATCCCCGGGCTTAACAGCAGAAATATTCTTTAAATGTTTCTTCTCGATTGCAGAAATTAAATTATTCATATCTTTCCTTTTTAGAGTATAAAAATCAGATATAAGTTTACTTAAAAAAATGCATATTGTCAAGATAAACCTACAAAAGTATTGACAAAAATGAAAAAATATGGTAGAGTTTACGCCATACAATCGACAAAATGATTGTTTGACATAAATAGAAAGACCGAAAGAGCAAGAAAGAAGTGGTTTAAGTGAAGCGACACTATCCTTTTAAAAAGCAAGGTCTAGCAAGGGATAGCAAACAAGTGATTATAGCGATTATAGCAATACTCGTAATCACAATCGTCGCAAATGCTGTTCACGAGATGCACACAATGGATATCAAGATGGGACCAAACGGGTTTTTTCAACTAATAGGCGACATCATCGATATTCTCCAAGGCATCTTGAACAGAAACGGCATCAAAGAAATTCAAAAAAATATAAAACTTTCATATAGCATCAGGGGGACAAGAGCAGGAAAAAAACCTGCTCTTTTCCATTTTTAAATACCCTCTTTATCGCTCCCCGAAGCTTTATTATTTACAATCGATTACTCTTATGCTAAAATATTTTTACATACAGGAACACATGGATATTGAAAGGATAGTGATCTATGAAAACTACTTGAACTAGGCTTCTGCGGACAAGATAGCTGATCCCCTGTTTTTACAAAGGCAGATAGCTGTCCCGCACCTTCCCACAAAACTGTTGTCAGACTGGGACTAGGCAGAAGCAACGACTGGTAAGGTAAAGCAATTTCCACTACAAAGGAGTCTATTTTGCATCGGATACCAATCACAATATTTGTGCAAATCAAGAGCGTCGTCAGCGCAGACTAAAGCAGCGGTGCAGGCCGGGTAAGCCGAGTTGCGCAACCAAGAGACGAAACATGAATCTTAAGTTGTAGGCACTAATTACCCTAATTTCAACGGCCAAAAAGGAAAGTTAAGTTTGAAAGTTTTCATCTTGGACCCCACTCGGGTTCAACCAGGGAAATAGCCCCACCAAACACTACCTCGCAGTTTACTGCAAAACACGAAGATTCAATTTTCGTAGTTCGTAGTGTTTGGTGGATGGTCCCTGGTTTTTTTATTTATGATAAAACAACCGATTGACATCAAAATAAAGGTTTGATACATTTACCAAAACTAAAAGACCGCAGAACCTTAAAAAACCAAAGGAGATAGCTATGGAATTATCCTTCACTAACATTTTTATTCTTCTGCTGCTTGGCAAAATTGCCGCCCTTTTCTTTGCCAGGCAAATACTCGCCCTATTACTGGTATTTATCGGCACAATGATCGAAATCTCTTGGAAAATATACCCGGAAAAAGGATAAGGAGGTAAAACTATGATAATAGTCCTAGGCACTCCAGTTGATTATCCATTAATCGCGCGGTCAACCAAAAAAATACTTGAAGTAATCTTTTCAATGTTGATGCTAATAGCAATAGCGCTACTTACAAATGAAGGAGAAATTCGAGGATAAGGGAGGTGAAATATATGACAAGGATTGGCTTACTCATCATCGCAATTGGTCTTCCAGCTATAGCAATCGTCATCACCCCAATGGGTGATCTGATGCGCGGCATTACAAAGGCGTCTTGGGCGTATACCTTCACAAGCCGGGCACACAGAGCAACGGAACGGGCATACATAGGATAAACAATCGAAGGAGAACAGGATTAGCAATGAAAAAAATATTTAAGAAGCTAGTCGTCGTCGCATTTTTATTTGAAGTTTACACCGCCACAGAATACCTAGAGCTACACACGAGTATCAAAGCTTATGGCTAAGGAGGCAAAAATCACACAATTCACGAAATCTCAAAAAGCATCAAAAAACCAGCTAGAGACTAACAAGCCTCTCACCAAAAACTAGCTGGTTTTATCTTTGCCTTAAAAAGCATTGACCCCAAAGCTATTATCAGGTAAAATACCTTGGAAACTAAAAGGCAAAATAATGCTTACGCTAAATTTTCTAAAGAACAAGAAATCAAAGAAAAGCTTCCGGGAAAGGTAGTTTAACTTTAGTAAGCCTCAAAAAGACCAACCGCCTTCCAGGAAAATCCGCCAAAAGGTGGTTTTTTAATAGCTTGCGACCTGCTGTTAAGAATCGAGAAAATTTCTAACACTAGCTCACAAGTATTGCAAATTAACATGTTAACAAAATTACGAATCAACCGCGATAAAGGAGGCGCGGCAACGAGAAAGTATCAGCAGCAAGGATTGTTTTGAAAAAGAAAACTCTACCGAAAGGATGATTGGCATGAAACCTTGGGAACTTCTCGGATGCATCGTAGCAATGGTAACTCCATTCTTGCCAAATGATAGCGAGACGCTGGATGAGGAGGGATTGCGCAAGCTCATTAATTATCTCATTGCGGATCAGCAAGTCTCCGGAATCGTCCCTTGCGGAACAACGGGCGAGGCCCCTACTCTCACCCACGAAGAACATCTCGACGTCATAAGGATTACAGTAGAAGAAGTAAATGGCAGAGTGCCCGTAATTGCCGGAGCCGGATCAAACTCCACCAGAGAGGCAATCGAGTTAACCAAAGCCGCCGCCAGCGCGGGCGCGGACGCTACTCTTCAGGTTGGACCATACTACAACAAGCCGAATCAAGTTGGGATCATTAAGCATTTCGAAAAGATCGCCAACGCGACCGATCTCCCGATCATTCTCTATAACATCCCCGGACGAACGGGCAAGAACATCGAACCCGAGACAATCGTCAAACTGTCAAAGGAGTTTCCAACCATCGTTGCCCTTAAAGACGCGTCAGGCGACCTCAACCAAACGATGAAAGTCATCGAGGGGACTCTGGCTTCCCGTTTCCACGTATATTCCGGGGACGATAGCCTAACTCTCCCGATCCTCAGCATCGGAGGACATGGGGTAATCTCGGTAGCCGGTCTTATTATGGGCAAAGAAATCCAAAACATGATTGATCTTGCACTTAACTTTCAATACGGCACCGCCATGGAAATCCATTACGATCTCTTGAAACTAATGAATGCATTGTTTGTCGAACCAAATCCGGCGCCGATCAAACAAGCGTTAAACTGGATGGGTCTTCCGGCAGGACCGGTCAGGCTTCCGTTGGTCGATATTTCTCCAATGAGTCAAGAACTCCTGAGGAATGAACTTGTGCGGCTCAACAAAATCGAGGAATTTGTACAACCAAGTTAGAAAAGCACACCAATTCCGAAATAAAGGGGGTGATTTCGTTGCTTCGTAAAAGATTTATGCTTCGCCCGATTGCGCGTTGCAGAGCTGGCGGCTGACGGCAAAACCGCTAAATATCTTGGGAGAAACACCTGTAGCTACTTAACAGTAGCAGCTAATTATAGCTGGTGTTTTTCCCGAGATGTTTTTATTTTCTAGTTAATTATTCCCCCGCCCAAAATGCGATCTTTGTCGAAAAAAGACTTTAACAAAGCAAATTCCCTGGAAAAAAGTGTTGACAAAAGTAAGCCCATGACCTATAATACTATCGTTAGGCTAAAGCTTAGCATTTTTTATAAATAGGACTTTTAGTCCTCATAGCAAGAAGAGTCATGTCAAAAGCACCACCGGAAGAGAGAGGAGTAGGAAAAGATGAGACGAATTTTCATCGAAACCACCGTACGGCCCTTTATTGGAAAAGCAACAACGCTCTCCGGCCGCCGGCCCCGGCCATCCTTTCAATCTTAAACACACCCCGTCGCGAGCGATCTCGCAGATTCGAACCGATAGGAGCACTGATTATGACATGACCTAGCTAAACAAATCCCCGCGCAATTTTTGCGACCAGCGTACAACCTATAAAAGGATTGCTACAATGGACAAAAAAGCGCGGGGATTTACATTTTATACAAATAAATTATAAAATTCTCGACTCATTACGCTCGCTCGAACAATAACTTAGAAAAATTTAATGAAAGCCGGATGATTTACTCAATTATTCCCCCGCCCAAAACCCGATCTTTGTCATAAAAAACAATTGATTGGCCCGGGGTTACCGCTCGTACTGGTTCCTCGAAAATAAATCTTACTTTCTTGTCCTCCAGTTCGCCTTTTCCCGATTTTTCCATCATGTTATAACGAATTTTAGCATTAGCCTTAAAAGCTTGGCCGACATCGGCTAACCAATTTAGATGAACAGCTTTAACTTCCCGCGATTCTAAATCTTCTTCTTTGCCAATAACTAATGAATTATTCTTAACATCAATACTAATTACATACCAGACCTCGGTGCCCGGGACATCAATTCCTCGCCGCTGCCCAATAGTATAAAAAGGCAAACCCTTGTGCTCACCCACAACCTTGCCTAACTTATCTAGAATAGCACCGGACTTAACCTCCATTTTATCCAATCGGTTTTTTAAAAAAGCAGGATAATTATTATCCGGGATAAAACAAATTTCCTGAGACTCCGGTTTTTTGGCCGTTACAAGACCCCTCTCTTCGGCAAGTCGCCGCACTTCGATTTTTTCTAACTCGCCCACCGGAAATAAAATTTTTGATAAATAATCCTTTTTAATGCCGTAAAGAAAATAAGATTGGTCCTTAGAATTATCAACACCTTTATAAAGTTCATTATTAATAATTCTGGCATAATGACCTGTAGCTAAAAATTCGGCGTCATATTCTTTGGCCTTATCCATCAGGTAACCAAACTTAATAACCTGATTACATCTAACACATGGATTCGGCGTCTTGCCTTCTAAATATTCCTTAACGAAATCCCCAATGACTTCTTTTTCAAATTCTTTTTCGAGGTCCACCACATAGTGGGGGATGCCGAGTTTCTCTGCCACGGCCTTAGCATCGTTTATGGCCTCGGTTGAACAACAACTTTTTGGCGAAGTTTCCGTGCCGCTATAACAAAAAAGACGCATGGTTATTCCAATAACATCGAAACCTTTTTCCTTTAAGCTTAATGCCGCTACCGACGAATCCACCCCTCCGGACATAGCCACTAAGACTCTAGGCATTTGTTTTTCTCCCAACTATTACAGAATTAATATGATTTTAGCTTATTATAAAACTTAAAGCTCATGAATTATGAATTAAGAAACAAGAATATAGTTTTTTAATGTTTTTAAATTTTATTCATAATTCTTTATTCTTAATACTTTATTCTATCCTAATTCCTTGCTTTCCCACCCTCTTTTTAATTAATTTCAAAGTACTCTTAAATTCCCTCCGAGCTACTGCTCCGCCGGCTCTTTTTTTGTGGCCGCCGCCAAAGCCTTCAATCAAACTGACAGAATTAAAATCGGTTTCCGTCATTACCCTAAACTCTACCAGATCTCCGACAAATTGATAGCAAACAAGAATTTTATCTCGCGCTAAAACTTCTTTTGTCTTAGCCGATAACATCTCGATAACCCGCAAATTGTTTTTGCTTTTTACTTCCACAAAAGCGATCTTTTTGCCTTTTAGGGCGTGAGAAATTCTTTCTAAATTTTCCTTTATATCCCGCCAGATGACATCATAAGCTCTAACAACTTTCTTGTCGGAATAAATCTTGTCATGTAGTTCTCTTACAGATTTGGACGCAATCACGATTCTTAGAACCTTCACTGCCAAATCATCATGTTTGTAAGCTAAAACCACAAAAGAAATAATATCTGATAATTCCCCAAACATCTCCATTTCTCTTTCCGAATATCCTTGCATGAATGCCGGCCAATTACCCGCGACGCTATCCCCTATAAGCCCAATTGCTGCCAGCCATCTAAAATCTTTTATTCCAAGTAAATCAAACACAACCTTAGAGCAAGAAAATTTACTGGAATCTTTTTCTAAAAGTTCGGGATTAATCATCACTTCGCCGGGCCAGTTTTTTCTCTCCTTACTTAAGAGATGATGATCGATTGTTAAAATCTCGTATATTTTAGAAAGTTTAACAAATTGTTCTTTGTTATTTGGGTGGTAATCGATATTTATTACCAAATCAGGCTTGAACTTATTAATCTCGGTGCTTTGCGATTTGGTAAAATCCCTCTTTGGACTGTTTACGGCAAGAAGTAAAAAATCCTTTTTCTCTAGAGATTTTACAACCATGGCCATCGAAACAACGCCATCAACATCGGGATGAAAGCCAATAGCAATCCTTTTCTTTTCGTTTAAAACTGTTTGTAGATTAAAGTTATTCATATGATCCTGATAATTTTATGTACAAAAGCCGGTAACCTTCCCTTAAGGTAAGCTCCACACTTCCCGGATTCTGCCACCATTTACTTCGCCGCCAAGTCGAATCTATTGCTGAATGATTTAAAATTTGATATGAATCTCCAAGCACAGATCTAAAAGTAAGATAAGCCCTTTTTTGATGATAGGGCGAGGTTACTAAAATAATCTTTTTAATACTTTTTTCCTCGAGGATTTCTTTAACATTTTTAGCATTTTCATAAGTTGTTTTAGACTCTTCTTCCATTAATATTTTATCCTTTGGCACATTCTGCTCTAAAGCAATTTTTTTCATGGCCGCCGCATTTGAGATTCCTTTATCCTCCGCTGCACCGGAAAAAATAATGTAGCCTCCTAAATTTTCATTTAACAGCTTAATGCCTTCTTTAGTACGCGCCTCAGTTTCCCCGCCGGATATGACTATAATCGCATCTGATTTTAAGAGATCATCTTGGGGAGATAACCAAAATCCTAAAGAAAAAAACATTCCAATTAAGGTTATTGGAACAATAAAAATAGCTATTATCATGAAAAACCACTTTAAAGATTTCACTAGATCTCTTCTAAAGCTCCTTTTATTAATTTTTGGGAAATCACACCTTCTCTTAATATTTTAACTTTTCCTTCGGAAATATCCAATACCGTTGATGATTTTTCGAATAAAATTTCGCCCCTTATGACAACATCTGCTTTATTTAGAAGCTCTATTTCGATATCTTCAAAACTGCCCGGAGTCGGAAAATTTGCAATATTAGCTGATTTAGTAGCGATCGGACAGCCAAGTCCTTTTATAATATCTTCGGCAACCTGACTACCAGGCAACCTTAAGCCCACCTTGCCATTTGGAGCAACTTTTTGCGGCACAATCTTAGATGCCTTAAAAATGATGGTTAAAGCGCCCGGCCAAAATTCTGTCATAAGTTTGTAACCAATTTCCGGAACCTCGGCTACCAATTTCTTAACCCAAGAAATGTTATCAATTAAAAGCGCCGTTGGTTTATCTTCTGGCCTCTCCGTATTCTGATAAAGATTTTTAAGACCTAAATTGCTGCACATAGAGGCACCGATGCCATAAACGGTATCGGTTGGGAAAATAGCCGTTCCGCCTGCTTTTAGAATCGAAACGACTTTCCTAATATCTTCCTCAGAATGATTTTCTAGTATCTTAGACATTAGTTAGTAAACTCCTGAGAAAACATTTTACCATAAGCTCCGCCATCAATACAGCCGATCCCCACTTTATTAAAATGAGGATCCAAGATATTCGCCCTATGGCCGGGACTATTCATAAGCCCGGCATGAGCCATCTCCACATTGGGTGCTAAGGCTAAGTTCTCACCGGCATATTCGTAATCAATCCCGGCTGCTTCCATCCGATCAAACGGCGTCTTGCCCTCTAAGTTTTCATGAGCAAAATAGCCCTTTGCAAACATGTCCTTAGAATGAGTTCTCGCAACTTCGCGAAGCTGCAGTTCCATTGATAATGGTTTTAGATTATTTTTAGACCTCTCTTCGTTTAAAAGTTCTAGCATATCTTCCTCAGATTTTCTATCGGCCATTACTTCAGTTTGGGTAAATTTAAGATCAATCTTCTCGTTTTCTTTTGGTTTTACCATAAAATAAGTTAACGAATCCTTTATGGCTCTTCCAAAAAGTTTTTGGATATCTCCTTCGTACCTCTGGGTTTTACTAACCAAAAAAGGCGCAATTGATGAAGCTAGCACCTTAGTTTTGATTGGTCCGGAAACCGGTAAGCTAACAACTAAGGTAACAATGATGGCGATCATTATAAAGGCTTTTATAAAAGAAGCGGCAATTCCTCCGGCTTTATTAACCGTTGACTCTGTTATTTTCGTTGGAAAATGACGATAAACAATCTGAGCTCCGATAAGATATAGTCCATCAATAAACATCCAGATCACAAAAAACCCTAAAATATTAGCAAATGACTCTTGGATTTTAAAATGAGATGCAAGAAATGAGGCCGCCTCGGGATAAAACGAAAAAGAAACCATAAGAGCAAGAATAAATCCGAATATCTCGATTAAAACTTTAATAAAGCCTTGGTAATAACCGAGGATAATATATCCGATTAAAGACAAAATGATTATAAGATCAACAATATTCATATAATAAACGTAATTTATCGCTTTCTTTTATTCAATGGTTAAGACACTAAATGTGATAACTCAAATATCACTAAAAAACCGAAATAAGCCCCAATAAGTAATCCGGGACTCGCTATGAAGCCAAATAAAAAACTTGTTAGCATAAGTATATTCTATGCCTTCTTCTTATAATCCTCAATAGCCTTATGAAGCGCATCGGCTGCTAAATTAGAACAATGCTCCTTTGCCGGCGGCAGACCGCCTAGCTTGTCCGACACATCTTTTCTGGTTAGCTTTTTAGCTTCATCCAATGTCATCCCAACGGCAATTTCGGTAATCATTGACGAAGTGGCAATAGCTGCCGCGCAACCGAATGTTTTAAACTTAATGTCGGTAATTACTTCTTTACCGTTTTTTTCTTCCACTTTTATGTGCAGTTGCATCACATCACCGCAAGTGGGATTGCCAACCTTACCAATTCCAGAAGGGTTCTTAATTTCCCCAAGATTATGCGGATTCATAAAATGATCAATTACTTTTTCGTTATACGGACCAAAACCCTTGTTACTCATTATAAGATTCCTCCTGTAATATTTCTTAATTTTTCTACTATCGGCGGAAAAACCTCTAAAAAATAATCGATTTCTTCTTTAGTATTTTCTTTACCTAAAGAAATTCTTAAAGAGCCATGAATTTTTTCTAAAGGAAAATGAAGCGATTTTAGAACATGCGATGGTTCGAGAGAACCAGAAGAACAAGCAGAGCCGGTAGAGATGGCGATTCCTTTAAGATCCAGATTAATCAGCATCGATTCTCCTTCGATACCATCAATTAGGAAACTGGCAATGTTTGGCAGCCTACGCACAGGGTGGCCGGTAAGACGAACATCGCTCACTTTTTTAGGAAGCTCTCGAATTAAATAATCTCTTAATGACGCAACTTTGCTAGCATTTTCCTTCTTTTCGTCTTCGGCTAGTTGCAAGGCTGCAGCTAGGCCCATAATTCCCGGTACATTCTCGGTACCTGACCTTATATTCTCCTCATGACCACCGCCGGTTTGCGTAGCTTCAATGATTGTACCCTTTCTTACATACAAAACCCCAGTACCTTTCGGGCCGTAAAACTTATGTCCCGAAAGAGACATGATATCCACTCCTAGTTTTTTAACGTCTAAATCCAGATAAGAAGCTGCTTGAACAGCATCGGTGTGAAAATAAATCGGTAACTTTACCCCCTTCTCCTTTCTTTCGTCTCGAGTTTTCTTAATTACTTCCGCGATTTCCGAAAGAGGCTCTACGGTTCCAACCTCGTTGTTGGCATACATCACCGAAATCAAAGCCGTATTTTCTTTTATAGCGTCTTTTAGCTTCTTCGAATCAACTAAACCATTTTGATCCACGTCTAAATAAGTAACTTGAAATCCAAATATTTCTTCCAATTGCTCGGTAGTATGAAGCACGGCATGATGCTCGATCTTTGTGGTTATTATATGCATCGGTTTTTTGTGGCCCTTTTTTAAAAGACCAAAAACCACTCCTCTTAAAGCCAAATTATTGCTTTCGGTACCGCCAGAAGTAAAAACAACTTCTTTTTCCTGACAGTTTAAAATATTTGCCACCTGCATTCTGGCGCCCTCTAAGGCAGCTTTTGCTTCCTGACCAAAAGAATGAAGTGACGATGCATTACCGAATTTATCGCAAAAAAATGGCTCCATATCTTTTAAGACAGACTTGTCTAGCGGGGTAGTGGCCGAGTGATCAAAATAAATTGGTTTCATATCAAATTATCCTCGATTAGCTTTGGTATTAATTTTGTCTCAATTGCTTTTACCAACCTTGGATTCTGGTTTAAAAAATTTTCCTTGGAATACCAAATCATTTCTGTTATTTCGTTATTTAGCTTTAATTTACCCTCGTAATTTACTAAATAACTATAACTTCTAGAAACATAAGTTGTCTCGCCCTTTGGAGGTTCATAATCCAAATAAGGCTTCATTGAAATCAACTTAACCCCTAACTCTTCTAATAGCTCCCTTTTTAAAGTGACTTCTTGACTCTCACCATTTTCCATCGTTCCACCAGGAGTCCAAAAAAGATCGGAACCATAACCAGTAACCATTAAAACTTTTTTATTTTCAATAATTATAGCCGCAACCCGTTGCTTCATTTTTTGGCCGTTATCTTAAAATCTTTAATGCAAGCCTTGCATTCTTCAACATGATTACCAAGACTGTGCATTAACTTTTCGTAATCTTCATAACCGATTAAAACCCCAACCGGCTTAGAATAACGCATTAAAACAAAATTTTTTCCTTCTTCAAGCCCTTTTACAACTTTAGGAGTTTCGTTTTGAAGCTCATTGACATTAATAAATTCCTGCATAATTCCTTCTTGTCACTTTCAAATAATGTTTTTCGCGCGATCGCGAAAAAAATAGTCATTTTGCTAATATTAAAAATTGCTATAGAAGTATGGTAACTTTTACCCCTACTTTTGTCAAGAATAATAGACGAATGATTATAAGTTGAATGTAAATATCATATCAAACATTAGAAATAAAACTCTTAATGGCAACAAAAGTCGAAAAAACTGTTTTTTGTTCTTTGCTTATTGTTCATTGATCCTACGGTTGGTGGGCCCGTCTTAAAGCAAGGAAAATACTGCCAAGCCCCAAGAACCAGGTAATAAGACTCACAAAAAAACCAATTAGAGGAATGTTCGATAGAAGAAGATAAACAAATAAACCGCCCGCTAAAACAAAATATTCCGATTTATGAAAACCAAGTTTTTCGAAAATATATCTGCCTCCTGCTAAGGAGACAATGATCTTACTAAATAAAATAGAAATAACATAAACCATTAACAAAATAATGGCAATCGGGATACCAATTACAGTGCAAAATAGAACAATAATAGCAATTGGAGCTAAAAAGAAAGCCATCACACCATATAAGAAAGATTGTCCATTCTCTTTATAAATGGTGTCGGATAAACGCATAATCGGCTTATGAAATAACCATAAGAAAAGAGTGCCCAAGAACACGTACGCAAGATATCCATAGATAAACCCGAAAATTCTTGAAGCAACGGAAACCCCGGGAGCTTTTTTTATCTGAGCCGAAACTTCTCCCTTTATTTTGGAACCACTATCAATACTTGCCGATTGTGAAGAAGTATACTTTAAGTTTCCATTAATAGTTGCCGTATCGCTAACAGAAATATTTGATGCATTAGCATAAACATCATTTCCAACTAGCCCTCTAATTTTTAAATCCCCCGAATACACTTTAAGGTCTTTCTTCACCGAACCATCTAAAACTGCAGTCCCGCTAGCAACTAACATATCGCCCTCAATTTTTCCCGAATTTTCTAACATCACATCGCCACCAGCTGCCAATACATCTCCGGTCACGGTTCCATTTATGTTTACTTTTCCGCCCACGACACGAACATCACCTATAATTTTTCCTAATATTTTAACATCCCCTGCCAAAGAAATCACATCGCCCGAAACCTGACCATCAATCGCAATATTTCCGCTAGCTGAAACAATATCTCCATTTACCGTGCCGCTCACAAAAACATCGCCTCCAGCTAAATAAAGATTGTCGCTTACAACCATACTTTCCCCAATTACAATTTTTTCCGGCCCAACTTTATAATCGGCCGCAAAAACGATACCTGGCAAAAAGACGACTGCAATGGCAGTTATCAATAAGTTTTTTAATTTAAACATTAAACCCTCGCTAATTTAACTATTACTAGCATAGCAAAAACTTCAATTTCTCACAAATAAAATACCCCTATAGCATCTAGAGGCATTTACATAATATCGTCGTTTTATTTATTAGTCTTTCTTCCCCATCTTGGTTAAGATTTTTTCCATCGGGCAAACTTTTGTGATTGACGACTGAAAAAGCATCACCCCAACAAAAAGTGGTAAAAGCAACCAAGATTCACCTATATAGTAAGCCATACCAACTCCCAAAGCAACTAAACCACCGGCTACAAAACGAATAATTTCTTCTTTTTTCATTTTTACCTCACTTTATTTAAGTTAATAATAAAACACTGAGAGCTAACTGTCTATGCCATAATATAAAAACAAAAAACCCGCCGAAGGAGGGTTTCTTTTTTTTACTTTATCGATCGCAAAACTATTTCATTAGTTTTTCTAAGGTATTCGGATCGTATCCAATTACAAATTGGCCGTCAATCTCCGTAACCGGAACACCCATCTGGCCGGTCTTTTTTATTATCTCTTCTGCCGCTTTTTGGTCTACAGCAACGTTTAGATCTTCAAACTTAATCTTTTTTGAATGCAACCACTCTTTCAGCATGTTGCAGTATGGACAAGTTGGGGTAGAGTAAACTTTAATATTTTTCATAAAATTCTCCTCTTTATATATTTATATAAATGTAAGATATTAAATTCTTAAAGTAAAGGAAACATTTAAATTAACTATTTTTAAAAGCCTTTAACTTTGAACCAATGTTCGAATCATCCTTTTTAATTTCTCATCATCAAGCTTTTGATGGCATAGTTCGCCGTAAGCAAAAAGAGAGATTATTCCATGAATACCTGATTTTGAAGCCTTTAACTGTTGCAAAACTTCCATACAATCTCTTTCTTCTTCAATCATCCTTTTAATACCTTGCAATTGTCCCGAAACGTAATTTATTCTTTTTAATATATCTTTTTTCTCGTTCATCTTAACGCTCCATTAAACACTCCCCCCCAGTATATGCTTTCCTAACCAACTAGTCAACAGGTAAATCAAATAAATATCATTAGGGCTAGATAAATGAGATCAGGCTAAAGTAGATGGCATTTTTTACTCGATCGCGTGAAAAATGTCATAATCATTATTTTAACTTAGATTGGTTGCGAATACTAAGCTAATCACATAAGAGTTGAAAAAAATGAAAAAACTGTTTAAACTTAAGCGATGACTAAGCAATTAAAAGCGGAAAAATTCACCTGGATTAATATAATAAATCCAACTCAAAAAGATATTTCACGCCTTAAGCAAGAATTTGGATTCCACGAATTAAACCTCGAGGATTGTCTTTCTAATATTCAAAGACCTAAAGTCGACGTTCAATCAAACTATCTCTTTATTGTCCTTCATTTCCCTAGATATTTTAAAAAACTAAAAAGAATGATGTCCGAGGAGATTGATATTTTCTTAGGAAAAGATTTTATGATCACCTTACATTCGGGAAACTTAAAACCCTTAACTAAATTTTACGAAGAAATGCAAAGAGATCCGGACACCCAAGAAGAACTTACCAAAAATGGTTCGGCAATGATATTGTATGAACTTATCTCTTATCTCTTCGAATATTGTTTCCCAATATTAGATAAGATTAGCGAAAGACTTAATAATATCGATACGGAAATGTTTGGACAAAATGCCTCTTTTATTGTTCCAGAAATTGCTAAAATTAATCAGGAAATCATCTCTTTTAGAAAGACGATTAGCCCAGAAAGACGCGTAATTCTGGATTTGGAAGAAAAAATTAAGCCTTTTTTGTCTAAGGGAAACGAACTTTATTTTGATGATATTACCGACATGGCTGAAAAAATTTGGGATAACCTCGAAAATTTTAAAGAAGTTTCCGAATCTCTTCAGAGATCTCATGATTCTTATGTCACTTACAAGCTAAACGAAGGTATTAAGATCTTAACAGTTTTTTCGGCCATGCTTTTGCCGCTTACCTTAATAACCGGATATTATGGCATGAACGTAAAAGGCCTGCCCCTAGCCGAAAATCATTTTTCAGCCAGCATTATCTTAATTTCCATGGGTCTGTTAGTTACCTTAATGCTTTATTTCTTTAAGAAAAAAGATATCTTATAATAGGAATCCGCAGTATTTGTCATTACATTCATCCGTGTAATATTTATCAATTTTTAACTCTCCGGTTTTTACCGTAACAAGCTCTAAAAAGGCATCTCTGTAAGAAGAATCCTGGGCTGCGGTTTTCATATTATATTTAGTTCTTTTTTCTTTAATACCGACTTTAATCTTGCCATCTACTTCCTCTTCTTTTAAAATTTCGTATGATTCGGTAACCCCGCTCGCTATACTGGTCTGGAATAACTGCGGCCCACCTAGATTTCCATTGACATCCTTGCCTTCCAAAAATAAGCTTTTTTGATTTTTTTCAGACTCAGTTACGGGATCGGTAAAATAAGAAAGCATCTTTTGCGGATCTGTAGCTTTGTAATCAGCGAAAAAAGAGTTAAGAAGGATACTTGATTTGTACTGCTTCTCTTCTTTAGACCCTGTTTGTTCTATTTCAGAATCTTCTTTACCATCTTTGTTGCCGCTTTTTTCGTCCTCTTTTACCGAAACAGTTGGCTTTGCATTATTGTTTAATTCTTTATCGCCAGCATTTCTCGTCTTTAAAGCGAAGTAATAACCAACGCCGGCTCCAAGACTAAACAGAACTATTAATGAAATAATTATTATTATTTTGGTCTTTTTTGACATCTTTGTTCTCCCCTTACTCATTTATTTTAACATACTTTATAAATATCTTTTTTAAGTTTATAATAAGTTTATGAATCGTTACTATTTATTTGAAAAACTACTTAAGGAAAACGGACCTTTTATTATTGATGCCATAGACAGAAAAGCCGATCCTCAAGTTAGCCTCGCTTTTGATAAAGCAACCTTTTCTGACCGAACAGAAGCTCTAAGAATAAAACAACTTGTTTTTTTAAGACCGTATAAAGACGCTAACGAACCAGTAACTCCGGTAGTTTTCACTTACTACATAAACAGCCGGGGAGAATTGGTAATTAACGGAAGCGAGATCCAAAAGATGGTTTTGGAACGCTTGAGTTCTGATGATGTCCCAAATGCTGTTCCTCACGTCATTTGGGACTTAAATTACCCTTGGAATTATATTTACAACTTCGATGACGTAGAAAAACCCAATCCCACTCTCCACGATAGCAAGTACATCGCCTCGAGCATGGGTGCCGACTTTCATATCAGGCCAAATGACGGCAATGCAAAACTCTACGACTTATGGAAGTACGTACTTAATCAAGAAACCGGAAAACTGCCTAATTAACTTTCATCAGATGATGAATTATCTCAATTAATTCTTTTTTGTCCATTTGTTGCATGGGTTTTATGGTAACCCAAGTGCCATTATGAATATAACTCGCGGCCATATTGCCGTTTGCTAAGCCAAAATAAACGGTTTTGCCATCAATAATGTCAATATTTAGGTCTTTCCAAGAAAGATACATCTTTAAATCTACTTCTCTTTTAAGCCGACTCTCGATAAACCAAATTGTCTCATTCTCTTTGGTAGCAAAGAATGCAAAATCATCCGGTTGAATTTTTTTTGATTCGCTAATTGATTGTTTGCTTATACTAAAACCGTCCGGCAAGTAAGCCGGCTCATATAAATCGAAAGACACTTTGTCTTTAACATATTGAAATTCAGAAGAAGCGGATGATTTTACATCACCGGAATGACCCAGAAATCCCAAAACAGCCACCAGTCCAATAACTATTACCGGAAGCAAAAATTCTTTCTTGGAATTTACAGCGATTTTCTCTTTCATTCTGTGGGTATTCTAAAACAAAGTTTTTTTATTGTCCAGCTTTTTATCGAAATCATAAGCAAAAATTAATCTTCTAGCAATTTTAGAAATTCATTTTCGTTTATGATTTTAATCCCTAAATCTATCGCTTTTTTATGTTTTGAGCCTGGATTTTCTCCAGCTACCACATAACTTGTGTTCTTAGAAACAGAGGAAGAAGCCTTGCCGCCCATATTTCTGATGATCTCTTCAGCTTCTTCTCTGGCCATCGAACTTAGAGACCCCGTAATTACAAAAGTCATCCCTTCTAGTTCATAGGATTTTTCATGAAGTTCATAACCTACTCCAGCATCTTTTAGCTCTTTAATATACCGAAGATTATTTGGATCTCCAAACCAATTATAAATACTTGCGGCAACTTTCTTGCCGACCCCTTCTACATTCTCCAATTCTTCTATTGAGGCATCTTTTATTTTTTCTAGGTTACCAAAATAATCGGCAAGTAAAGCAGCGGTCTGAATTCCTACATATCTTATTCCTAAAGCGAAAATAAATTTTGCTAAAGTTACTTTTTTATGGGACTCAATAGATTCGATTATATTTGAAGCCGATTTTTCGGCAAAGCGCTCTAAGGGCTGAAGATCCCCAGCCTTAAGCTTAAACAAATCGGCCGAGTCAGTAATTAAATCTCTCGCCAAAAGCTGGTCAATAATTTTCTCGCCTAAACCCTGAATATCAAAAGCGTCCCTCGAAACAAAATGGATGATTTGCTCGCGGCGAATTGCAAAACAAGCAGTATTCGCGCACCTGGCCACCGCCTCACCTTCCGGTCTAATAACTTTACCCCCGCAAATCGGGCATTCTTTAGGCATTTTAAAATATTTTTCCTTGCCGGTTCTTAAATTCTTTAATGATTCCACCACTTCAGGAATAACATCCCCGGCCTTCTGAATAATTACCGTATCGCCAATCCTTATATCTTTTCTTTTTATTTCGTCTTCATTATGGAGCGTTGCTCTAGATACAGTAGAACCTGCTACCAAAACCGGTTCTAGAATGGCCACCGGAGTTAAGGCTCCCGTCCTACCAATACCAATCTGAATGTCCAGCACCCCGGTTGTAGCCTGCTCGGCCGGAAACTTATAGGCAACGGCCCAACGAGGTGCCTTGCCAACCATACCGAGCCTTCTTTCTAACTCCAAACTATTAACGATAGCCACCATCCCGTCTACTTCAAACGGCAACTTGCCTTTTCTCGTGGTCCAATAATCGTAGTAATCTAAAACACATAAAAGATCGGGACAATACTTAACATGAGGACTTGTCTTAAAACCCAAATCTGCCAGAATTTTATGTTCATCTTCATGTGTCTTTTGACCCAAATCCGTAACTAAATTATAAAAATAAGAATCAAGTCTTCTGGAAGCCGCAATTTTTGGATCCAACTGTCTAATGGAACCCGCCGCAAGATTTCTCGGATTAGCATAAAATGGCAAATTTTTTAGCGTCTGCTCCTTGTTCACCCTTTCAAATTCTTGCTCCGACATAAAAACCTCGCCCCTCACCTCAATTCTTTGTTTAGTGTTTATGCCGGAAACATTATTTAATTTTAAGGGGATCGATTCTATCGTCTTTAGATTTTGAGTCACATCCTCACCAATATAACCATCGCCCCTAGTTGAACCCTCGGCCAAAAATCCATCTTCATACACTAAAGAGATGGCGAAACCATCTATTTTAAGCTCAGCAAAGTAATCTAGTTTCTCGCTCGGCACCAGTTTAGTAATTCTGCCTTCCCAGGCCTTCATTTCTTCTTCGGCGAAAGCATCCTGAAGCGAAAGCATTGGCGACCCATGCCTTACTTTTTTAAACCCGGAGAGAGGCTTTCCGGCCACTCTTTGGGTTGGTGAATCCGGAGTCAGATATTCCGGATATTCACTCTCCAATTTTGAAAGCTCATGCTTTAAGGAATCTAAAGCCGCATCGGAAATTTCTTGCCGGTCTAAAACATGATAAAGATAGCGATGATAATTTACTAAATCTTTAAGTTTTTCGATCCGTTCTTTGGCTTCTGTTTTTGTCATGTGTGTATTATAAACAGTAAACAGATAACAGTAAACAGATAACAAAAGACACGATCACAAGCTTTAAACCCAAGATTACATGGTTAAAAATCAAGCCAAAAAATTATTAATTAAGCTTGTAATGTTTTTTTGATATTAAGCTTATTAAATGAGAGCTAAAACCCAAAAAAGTCTCTAGCGTTTTTCATGGTCTCGCAGGCTACATCTTCTAGAGAAATATTTTTTATTTCCGCTATTTTTTTAGCTACCTCAATCACATTTGCCGGTTCATTTATCTGACCTCTTTTTTCCTGGGGAGCTAAAAACGGCGCATCTGTTTCTATCATAAGTTGCTCTAAGGGCAAATTTTTAATAACTTCTTTCGCACTAAAATTTTTGGGATAAGTGATATTGGCTGTAAACGATATAAGCCAGCCGTTATCCACAATCCTTTTTGCAACACTTAGATCGTAAGAAAAACAATGAAAAACCGCTTTCATGTCTTTAAACTCATTCATGATTTCCAAAGTGTCTTCGACCGCATCCCGAGAATGAATAATGATTGGTAGTCCCAACTTGTAAGCCAATTCCAATTGTCTTATGAATAAATCTCTCTGAGCATTTTTCAAATCCTTAGCCGAGTAATTCTCTGGCATTCTAAAATAGTCTAACCCGATTTCACCCACCGCCACAATCTTATTATTTTCCAAAGCCAACTCTTCCAATTTCTCTAGCTGGACATCAATTTCCTTTTCTTCTTCAAAGAGATTATCCTCTATTAACACATGGGGGTGCAAACCAATCGTCGCATAAATATTCTCATATTTTTTGGACAATTTATCGCTAGCTAAGGATCCCTCTAGACTAGAACCAACATTAATAATCCTTGTAACGCCTGCTTCTTCGGCTCTTTTTAAAATCTCATTCACGCTACTTTTAAACCCCGGAAAATTCAGATGCGCGTGCGTATCAATTAGCAGCATTTTTATATCTATCCTTTAGCTTCGGCTAAATATTCTTTAATTTCCGCTCTAGTCGGCGGCATAAGTCCAATCAGAAAGCTTGAAAATGCACCAATAAGCATTCCGGCAATAAGAAGTGCTTTTAAAGCCAAGAAGAAACTGGCCACATAAAGAAGAACGAAGAACAAAATTTTAGCCACATCCACACTAAATTCCATTATAGCCATATACTCTGAACGGCTTTCTTCGTCGGCATGAAGATAATATTCCGCTGTAAAAGGTGACAGAAATATAGAATGCGTAACGGCCATCGCGATATTAAAAAATAAAACATGAACTATAGACTCAGCTGCTGCCCTTAGAAAACTTGCAATACCATTTAAGTAGCTTCCGGTTTTAATATAATGGATCTTAGAACCTTGATCCGCTCTTTTAGAAACAAAAACCGCAATAAAAACCGTAATAAGAAGAGCTGCCGACGTAACTAAACCAATACTCTGGTAACTACCGACAATTAGAAATGCAAACAACGGCCAAATAACCATGGTGGCCGAGGATTCTATTCCACCGCTCCCATAAGCAACTAGTTGCCTTAAAACTTTCTTTTTATTAAGCCTCGAGAAATCAATCCTTCTTTTAAGAGGGGTGTCCTTAGTTCTAAAAAGAGGTATGGTAGCTAAAAAAAAGCCCAATATAGCTACTAAATATAAAGTATCCATGTCAAATCTCGTTGCAATAAAACCGCCAATAAAAGGCGCCATCGCACCAAGCGCACCAAGTATTAAATATAATTTTGTTATTTCGCTGGAGACTTTTCCCGTATGTTTGGCTTTGGAAAAATCAAAATGATACCCTTGCCAAAATAAAGCAAGAGCAAACGAACCCACAATGGCCACCAGCCATAACGGCCAGTGATGAGTCGGAATCGTCCGAAGCATCCAGAAATGAAAAGCTTGAATTGGCAAGCTTAAAATAATGTTATGCTTGGGCCCAAACCTAGCAATCGTTCGGACTGACACAAATTCCAAAACAGCTTCAGCAGCGTAAAGAACAATATGAAAAACAATAATTTCTCTTATCGAAAATCCAAGATTTAATAAATAAATCGGCACAAAGATACCTATCATACCGTTTACAAAAGATCGAATTCCCATTGCCATATAAATTTCGTTTAATTCGGTGAATTTAATTCGGTGAATATGGTGCCGAAGCAACTGACTATCATTATGAAGCATGAATTCCCTCCCATTTGTTTTCTAATCTTGGAAAAAGCATTTCTCTTTTTTCTATTTTTATACCGGGCTTAATATTAGTAAACGATTCTTTATGGTCCGGCCTGTCCCTTAAGAGCCCTTCTATTTTTAAAGATTTAGCAATCTTGATGGATGTTTCAGGCATAAATGGGTTTATCATCCAAGCAAGTTGATGAACAGAGTCCAACAGCCCATAGAGCACCCAAGCAAGCTCGTCCATTTTTCCCTCTTTAGCTAAAACCCATGGTTTTGTGTCATCAATATATTTGTTGGCAGTTTTTATAAAATGATTAACAGCATTTAAGGCTTCATTTAATTTATAATCATCAAAGGCGTTACTACGATCTTTGTAAGCATCTTTCCACGTGTATAAATTCTCATCAGCTCTTAACGGGTGACTGTCCAGATCCTTACTAACTTCTGGCACTTTGCTATTAAAATATTTCTCAGCCATGGTTAAAACCCTCGAAACTAAGTTTCCTAATCCTCCCGCCAGTTCAGAATTATAAATATCATCAAAACGACTGTAAGAGAAGTCACCATCTGCAGTTGAAGGAATCGCTCTAAGCAAATAATAACGAGTGGCATCAACGCCGTATTTTTTGACAATATCCGCCGGATCGATAACGTTTCCTAAAGTTTTGGAAATTTTTTGGCTATCTACTGTTATATAGCCATGGACAAAAATCTCCGAAGGTAGAGAAACCTTCGCCGATAAAAGCATCGCAAGCCAATATACCGCATGAAACCTTAAGATACCTTTACCAATAACATGTAGTTTATGGTCGTTTTCTACCCAATATTTCTTAAATAGCTCGCCATCCTCCCCATACCCAAGACCGGTAATATAGTTTGTAAGCGCGTCAAACCAAACATACATCACGTGATCCGGATCGCCAGGGACCGGCACCCCCCAGCCCTTGGCCCTTTCTTTGGTTCTCGAAATACTAAAATCTTCAAGCCCCATCCGGACAAAGCTTAATACCTCATTTTTTCTAGATTCGGGAATTATTTTTACCTTATCGGTTGCTATTATTTCTTCAAGTTGCCCTTGGTAATTAGATAGCTTAAAGAAATAATTTTCCTCTTCAATGACTTCTAGCTCCACCCCCGGATGCTCAATGCAAAAACCTTGGGTTAGCTCCTCTTCTTTCTTAAACTCTTCGCAACCAATACAATAAAGCCCTTTATATGACTTTTTATAAACATCTTCTTTGCAGCAAGACTCCCAAAACTTTTGAGCGCCCTTAAAGTGATTCGGATTAGCCGTTTTTATAAAGTTATCATTTGAGATATTTAAAAGATGGTTTAGCTCCTCGAAAGCCTTGGTGTTCTCTGCTACAAAATCCGCCGTTTTCATACCTGCTTTTTCAGCCGCCTGGACATTCTTTAGACTATTTTCGTCAGCTCCCATCATAAAAAATGTATCGTCACCCATTAAACGATGGTGCCTGGCAATCGAGTCGCTTTGGCAAATTTCTAAAGCAAAACCAATATGAGGCTTGGCATTAACGTAAGGTATGGCGTTTGTGACGTAAAACTTATCTTTCATTAAAATCCTTGAGTAAATCTGATAATTCCTTGAGCAATTTTATCACAAATTTAGCTTTAAAAATAGAAGAGAATATTTAAATCTCGAGCGAATATCCCTTTAATTCTTCTTTTAAATTCTCTAAATCTGTAAATAGAATTCCTTTAATACCAAGGCTATTTGCAGCCGCTATGTTGTCTTGATTATCATCAATGAAAAGGCATTCCTCACCCTTACGGCAAAGTACATTTAAAACATATCGGTAGATTTCTTGACCGGGCTTGGCCATACCAATTTTAGCCGATACGAAAATTTTATCGGGTCTAAAGATTTCTTCCATTTTCCAGCGCTTATTCCAAGAATCAAAATGGTTTCCAAAATTTGTAAGAAGGGCGGTCTCATATTTTCCACCCAAATTTTTGGCAAATTCTTTTACCTCAGGCTTGTCCTGATAACATTGAAGATGAATTTTTAAAAGTTCATTATATCGCTCTTCAAGCCCGAAATGCTTTAAGAAATTTCTGAGAAAATCCGGGTTTGAAATCTTACCAATATCAAGCGGCCTCGCCTCCTCTTCCCAAAGATGTTTAAATTCCCGTATTGGTTTATTTAAAAATTCAGCCACCTTATCATGTGCGCCTTCAGCATCGCTAGTAGTTAAAACGCCATTATTATCAAAAATAATTGTCTTAATCATATTACATTATTTTACCATGCGATTGCTGGTTAATGCCAAAGAATATATGTTAAAATAATCTCATGAGAATTTCAAGAAGAACCATAAAATTTGATTTGGGCAATGAAACCGCCTTACTACTAAATTCAACTTCCGGAACAATTGATATTATTCCAAATAAATTACTTAAAAACCCCTCTTCTGACACAATAAAAAAATTAACCGAAAGAGGACATCTGCTAACCAAAGATAGGGAGAAAACAACCCTAATCAGATTAACAGAAATTGCAAAAAATCACGGCCAAAATATTCCTTATTGGTTTTATATTCTAACAACCTTAAGGTGTAACTTTAATTGCCCGATTTGCTACGAAAAAAGCACCCACAAAACCAAGGATCTAAATCTAGCAACCCTAAAAAAAATAATTAAATCCATAGAAGAAATTCAAAAAACACAACAGATCCTGAACAAAAGAATGTTTATTGTTTTATTTGGCGGAGAGCCTCTTTGCGGTAATAAAGAGGTTATCGAAAATATTTTAAAAGAATGCAAAAGGCGTCAATGGAAAGTTGTTATCGTTACTAATGGATCGCTGGTTAAAAAATACGCTAAAATTTTTAGAACTTACCGCGCTGTTATTTCTGATTTTAGAATTACATTGGACGGACCTAAACATATCCACAATCAGAGAAGGCCTCAAAAAAATAATCTCGAAACATTTTCTTTAGTTGAAGATGCGATTGACAATTTATTAAAAGAACGCTTTACAGTTAAGATGCAGACAATTTTGGGAAACGGAAACGAAAAGCACCTGAAGGAATTGGCGAAATTTCTTCTTACAAAAAATTGGTTTCAAAACCCTAATTATCAATGGAGAATCGAAGGGTCTCATGATTATGCCAACTTAGACCCCCAAAAAGATGAAATTTCGGAAGGGGAAATGGTTAAAACCCTGATCGATATTCTAAAAAAATACCCGGAAATATCCGCTAAAATAAAATTTGAAAGCTTTAAATATTTAGGACATATTGTAAACAGCTTTGAATGGTTGGGAACTTACAAAACTTATTGGGGCCCAAAATATGGGTTTTGCGAACCTCAAAAAGGGTATCACTTTGTTTTTTCAACTGATGGTAAAATATTTCATTGTCCAAGAACTGTAAACAATAAAACGTATTTAATCGGAACGGTAAACAAAGGCTTAAATTCCAAATCCAAAAAATATAAAAAGTCATCTGTTTTGGAAAAACAAAAATGCAAAAAATGCGCTTTAAATACTTTCTGCGGGGGAGGCTGTGCCGTTCAAAAGGTATGTTATGATCATTTTGACTGCCAAAAATATACCCTACAAATTATTAATGAATTTTTGACATTAATGAGAAAAGAAATCACCAAAAGATCTGACCCAACAAATATTGTTTATATTAATAAGCCCTGGATAGACTTTAAGAATTACTGATTATTACCACAAATTCCCCTTTTTCTTTAACCAATTCCAAAACCTCCGCAATTTTTCCTCTATATATTTCTTCAAACTTCTTGGTGAGCTCCCGGCAGACAACCGCGTTTCGGTCGCCACCTAAAAATTCTTGCAGCTGAGATAGTGTTTTTTTAATTCGGTAGGGAGATTCAAAAAAAACAATCGTTCTCTTTTCCGACTTTAAAGAATTAAAAAGAGTTTGGCGGCCTTTTTTCTTGGGTAAGAATCCTAAAAATAAAAATTCATCGGTATCAAATCCGGAAATAGAGAGTGCAGCGATCGGGGATGACGGCCCGGGAATCGGAATAATTTCGGTTTCCGGCAGCTCCTCTAGTATTTTTTTTATCAAAAACTGTCCCGGGTCAGAAATCCCCGGGGTTCCGGCATCAGAGATAAGAGCCATATTCTTTGTGTCTTTGAGAGTCTCAATAATAAAATCGACTTTTGCCAGCCTTGAATGCTGATGATAGCTTTTAACAGGCGTCGTAATCTCATACCGGCTTAGCAAGATTTTTGCGTGCCTGGTGTCTTCGGCCAATATTAAATCAACCTCTTTTAAGGTGTTTACGGCCCTATAAGTAATATCCTCCAAGTTCCCAATTGGAGTGGCAACGATATAGAGTTTCATGTTAAATTATCCTAAATTCCTCAAACTCCCCGGTTGCTTCTTTTTCTTCAATCTCCACATCTGCAACATCGGACATTGGACTTCCTTCCCACACCCAATCAACAAAATTTTTTAAGGCGTCGTCATTCCCCTCAACAACCATCGAGATCTCGCCATTTACTTCGTTTCTAATCCAGCCCTTAACCTTCAAGATTTTCGCTTTTTTTAAAGCATGATGCCTGTAAAACACCCCCTGAACATCGCCCGAAACCGTAATTTCATTGCGCTTCATTAACTTAACTTCTCCTTAATTAGCTGATAAATTTTATCCCAATCTTCTACAGAAAGTTCTTCCGCTCGGAGCTTAATGTCAAAATCAAGATTCTCTAAAATCTTTATAACCTCTTCTTTGGGAATTTGCAAGCCTCCACTTAAAGAATTGGACAGAGTTTTTCTTTTTTCGCCAAAGCCGGCCTTAACTATCCTAAAAAATAATTTTTCGTTTATGTCAAACCTTGGCTTAGAAAAAACATCTATCTTAATAATGGCTGAATCAACTTTAGGTTTTGGCCAAAAAGAAGTATTGGGAACGATGCGAACGATCTCCGGATCACCGTAAAGCTGCACAGCTACTGCCAAAACGCTCATGTTTCCAGGCCTGGCTGTTACTCTCTCGGCTACCTCTTTTTGAATTAAAAAAACGATCTCAGACGGCTTATTTAGAGCCGATTCGAGAAAATTCCGAAGTATTGGCGAGGTTATATAGTAAGGTAAATTAGCTACAATTTTATAGCCCTTGGGCAAAACAGTGGTATTAAATTTTAAGACGTGCTCTCTTACAACTTCCAAATTGTCTTCAGGCACGGTGGACTTTAAGACCTCGATCATATTTGGATCAAATTCGACGGCTACTACTTTTTTTGCATGTTTTACAAGCTCTGAAGTTAAAACCCCCAAACCCGGTCCAATTTCTAAAACCACATCATCTTTGTTTAAATTAGCCGCTGAAACAATAGAGAAAAGGGCTTCTTTGTCCATCAAAAAATGTTGGCCAAGTGATTTCTTGGCCCACATATTATGAGATTTAAGGATTTCTTTTATTTGATTTAAATTCGTTAAATCCATCTTGATTATTTACAGCCACACACTCTTGATGTATTGGGCCAAGGCTTCCAACCGGCTCCCCCATATACAACCCGATAAGCGGTTGCATGTATCTGAGCTGCTGTATCGTATTTGGTGGCACCTGCAAAGCCAGCTAAGGCCGCATACTTATAAAAACTGTCATCCCACTGGAAAAGGCCAACATGACCAGTGCTATCCACAGAGTATGGGTTACCACCGCTTTCTCTAAGCATCACACAGTATAAGTCAGCCGGGTCAACTCCATATTTTTTGCCAGCATCAACGATAGTGTTCCAATAAGCATTTGGATTACCTGGCTTTCTGCCCCTTTTTATTACTCTAGGCTTGGAACTTTTGGTGACAACTTCGTTTATCAGGTCCTGGGAAGCTACCTGGCCATTCTCAAAGGTAACCCTATAAGCCTGTTCCTTAAGTCCATCCTCTCCTTCATCAATTACTTCTTGTTGGCCTTTTAAAAGTTCGTAGTCATCCTGATACGTAGTAGTTCTTAAAATAGATGCTTGCTTTTTAACAACGCTCTCAGCAACCCTTATAATTTCGACATTTAAGCCGTTCATGACAAGCGAATCTAAACCAACATTTATTTTATCTTTATCACCTAAAATAATTTTCTTTTCAGCTAAAGCCTCTCTTACAGTATTAGCCCATGACCTAACCTCGACTGTTGTGCCATCAACCGTAACCGTAATTTTTGTCGCTCTTCTGATTTGAATTTTTTGGCCTATCCAGCCATCCTTGGCAAAATCGGTAACTAAAGAAGATTCTACCCTGTCTTCAGGCGCCAAATTAAAATTATGTTGAGCTAAAATCTGCATCGGATCACTTAAACCACTAAAAGTTTTGATCGGCTGCATTTCATCGAGAATCAAAACCGGTAGAGCTTTTACGATTTCGATATTTACAGTACCGCCATTCAGTTCGGTATCTAGGCCTGGATTTATAGCATCAAATTCATTTCGAGAGATTTTGGCCTGATCCAAAACTTCTCTGACATTTTTTGCAGATGATCTTATAGTGAAGGCATTGCCTTCGGAATTTATGGTGACGCTTGTTAGCGGTCTGGAAGCGATTATTTCGTTTGAAGAAGTAAGATTGCCAGAAACACTGGCAGGAATTAGGACGAAGGTTGCGAGACTTAAAGATAGTTTTTTAACAAGAACCTTCGGCACAAAATTGTTCGGTAATAAAATGGAATCCTCCGGATTAACTAGTACTTTTTTGTTTTACGCGAACTTTTTAAAACCTTTTTATTTTGATTGTTTTCGCCCAAAATATAGTTAGTCTTGGGGCCTAAACGCTAGCTTTTTAATAAGCTTTAAACATTTTACTCTAGACCCCCTATTATGTCAAGGAGCCGGGAAGGGCTAAGCTAAGGCAAAATTTAACATAAGCTTCATGAACAAAATTTCTAGAGTTTTTCCACAGAATAAACACTTCGATCAATATCTAATGTCTAATTGACCTAATATAATTTCAATGATCAATAACCAAAGAATCAAAAATTTTGGACATTAGACATTAAAAATTGGGGCTTGATTAGAAATTAGAGCAATTGGGAATTAGAAATTATGTCTCTATTCTTAATTTTAAAATATTGATATTTCATACTTTCTCAATGGGGGCAAATACAGACGATAGCCTTTTTATTCCCATTCCCTCAAATACCACATCAATCTCCTCACCATGAACCGACACCACCATCCCTTGGCCAAATTTGGCGTGTCTTACCTTATCTCCGGATTTGTAATCAAAAGTCGGCTCCTTGAGCTCTACCGGAGTAGTTGAAAAATCGGTAGTCAGAGATGATGGGATATCATAAATGAATCTTGATGGCGGGTTGGATGTAATATTACCATATAAAAGCCGACTGGAAGCATAAGCCAAGTAAAGCCTTTTTCTGGCTCTGGTCATTGCCACGTAACAAAGACGGCGCTCTTCTTCCATCTCTTCCTGCTCGAGCAAGCTTCTGGAATGAGGAAAAATCCCTTCCTCCATTCCAACCACAAAAACAATAGGGAATTCCAAACCTTTGGCCGAATGCATCGTCATCAGCGTAACGGCACTCACACCTTCGGAATAATTATCTAAGTCGCTGATTAAAGAGACTTGTTCCAAGAATGATTCCAAATTTAACGATTCATCACTTTGGGCAAATTCTCTGGCAACTGATATAAATTCCCGCAAGTTTTCGACTCTTCCTTCGCCCTCAAGCGTACCATCGTCTAAATATTCCAGATAGCCCGAACTTCTTAAAATTTTTTCAATTAATTCCGGCACTCCCAAAATCTGAGAAACTGCCGCTAATTCTTCGGTAAATTGCGAAAAATCTGTAAGAGCCGCTTGAGCTTTGTTTTGAATTCCGATTTCCTCTGCCCTTTTTATTGCCTCTTTTACAGTTAAGTTCCCTTTTCTTGCAAAGTTTTCCAAGACATCCAAGCTTTTAGCACCAATTCCCCGAGGCGGCAGATTTACCACTCTTCTAAAAGAAACCCAATCATTATCCGAATAAACGAATCTAAGATAGGCTAGAATATCTTTAATCTCTTTTCTTTCATAAAAACGCACGCCGCCGACTATCTTATACGGCATGTTAAACTTCAAAAACTGCTCTTCTAAGGACCTCGATTGCGCATTGGTGCGGTATAAAACTGCCACATCCTTTGGCGCGTAACCTTGGCGCCCCAGCCTGCCAAGCTCGGCAATAATAAACTGCCCCTCCTCTTTCTCATTAAAAGCTTCGTAAATTATGATGGGTAAGCCCGATTCGTTATCCGTCCATAGTTCTTTATCCGAACGCTTATCATTTTTTAAAATTACGTTATGAGCCGCTTCCAAGATATTTTTAGTCGATCTATAATTTTGTTCTAATTTAATAATCTTGGCTTCTGGATAGTCTTTATGAAAATCCAAAATATTTCGATAATTTGCCCCTCTCCAAGAATAAATCGCTTGATCATCGTCCCCAATTGCACAGATATTATGATGCTTCTTGGCCAGGAGCTTCGTAAAAAGATATTGCACGTGGTTAGTATCCTGATACTCGTCCACCAAGATATATTCAAACTGTTTTTGGTATTTTTCTAAAACCTCAGGAAATTTACCGAATAACTCAACAGTTCTTAGAAGCAAATCGTCAAAATCTAAAGCGCCATTTTCTTTAAGCCTTTTATCGTATTCAAAGTAAACTTTAGCTACAATATCCTGAAAATTCCCTACCGCCGTACTTTCGTAGTCTATAGCTGAAACCATCTCGTTTTTAGCCGAAGAAATACTCGAGAGAATTGCCCTTGGGTTATATTGCTTGTTATCAATAGATAAAAATTTCATCGAGTCTTTAATAACCGTCATCTGATCACCTTCGTCATAAATAAGGAAACGAGATTTGTAGCCCAAAAGTTCGATATCTTTTCTTAAGATCTTAACGCAAATAGAATGAAAGGTTCCGGCAAAAGGAAATTCTTCCTTGGCACCAACTAGTGCCGCAATTCTGGTTTTCATCTCCTTGGCCGCCTTATTGGTAAAAGTGACGGCTAAAATATTAAAAGGACTCACTTGTTTCTCGCACACTAAATAGGCGATCCGGTGAGTTAGGGCCTTGGTTTTGCCCGATCCGGCCCCCGCCAAAATTAAAACCGGCCCCTTAGTTGTTAGAACCGCATCTTTTTGCTCTGGATTTAAAGTAGATAGAATATCTGACATGCCAACATATTATAATGAGGATTTGTGAAAAAAGAAAGCGAATATCAGTCCTATAAAAAAATATTGATAACCATATCTAGAAATGATAGAATGCCGTGGGATTGAAATAGAAAGCTATTTACCAATTGATCAAGAGATAAAGTCGAAAGATTAGGGGGGTAATATGAGAACAGCGACAAAAGACCCGACAAGAACAGCGAAGACTAATTTCATTGAAGATCTGCTAGCACTAATCGAAGCAATAAAAGATCCAAATTCTGATTCCAGAGACCTTCATTTAAAAGCAGCCAGACTAAGAAACAAATGCAATTCTCATAAAAAGGTTTCTGCCATCATCAGGATAATCCACGCCTCGAAACAAAAATACAGATCCGAGGAATATACCTTAGAAATGATGACTTACCTTCTAATGATCGTTGCCGGCGGGAAAGCCTTCTTAAAAAGCAGCGAGAGGGGATTTTTGTCTAGCATATCCTGCTGGAAAGTGGTCGGCGAGAGCGAAGAAATCAGCGCTCTAATGAGAGATATCCTTACCCTGGATAACAAATGACCATAGATAGAGACGGAAAAGATAAGAGCTGGGTTTATATACTCAAACCCAGCTCTTACAATGCCGTCTTTTTTTATTTTATTACTTTTACTTAATTTTTAACTCTTGATTCTTAATTCTATTGGAGAGTAGTTCTCCACCCACTTCGTGGAGTCGAACAATAATCCCATCGAGCTATAAAGGCATTAGCCATCAGCCTACTTTCTTCTCCACACCAATCGCACAATCGGGACAAAAGAGATCACATATCTTACAAGCAATACATTTACTTATATCACAGTCTACTGCCGGGGTTAGATAAAAACCAACATTATCGTGGGAAAAATTTAGACATTTCTGGGGACACTTTTCGACACAAACCCCGCAACCTTTACACTGATCCAAATCGATGGTCCATTTTTTATCGGAACTTTCAAACGTCACGGGTTTAGGCATGTACCTCCTCCTCTCTCGTTTCCCGAAGTTCATTTCGAAGCATTGTTATCCCGGCATCCAAAGCTTTAAAGTTTAATTGATGCATCGCCGGATTATTTAAAACCTTAGCCCCTAATTCTTCCTCTAGGGCTTTTCTTACGATTTCCTTCGTTAAACCATCTACCAAACTTGTAATAGCACCTAAGTAAATTACGTTAAAAACTTTTAAAGTTAAGAATTTCTCTGCGTATTCCTTAGCATCCATTCCGATTTTCTTACAATTTATGTGTTCGACATCCTTTTTAGAAATCTGGCCTCTCTCGTAAATATAAATTGTTTCCGGAGTTACGTATTGTTCTGTTCTCTTGACGGCTCTTTTACACAAAACTACCAAGATATCGGCTTTAGCAAATTTAGGAAATGGAATCTGATGAGTCGAAATCTGATTAAAACCAACCGAAACTCCACCCCTCTGTTCAACTCCATAATTTGGAATATAAGTAGTTTTTCTACGCGCCAAAAAAGCGGCAATGGTAAGGGTTTTACCAATTACCTGAACTCCTTGACCGCCCTCACCGGTAACAATTAATCTTAAAGGTTTTTCCATAATATTTTAGGCCCCTTTTAACGAGAGTTTAACAATAAAAAACCAGAAGATCGCCGCCACAAAAAACAAACTAACGATAATAAGACTAGCTGATAAAAACTTAGATTGCACCACCCTGGCATCTTTAAAATGAGCATAGCCAAAAACCGCAAATGCCACACAAACCGCAACCAATAGCGACAAAACAAGATTAGTAAAAATAGGCGCTATATCCTTTGCAATATCACCTATTTTGCCCATTATTTGTACTATTAAGTCAGCTTGTTCCGTCACGATTAATCTCTCCTAATTTGTAAACTTCTTCCATAGTTTTTAGAAATTCAAACGATCCTTTGGCATCGGTTTTCCAATTTGTGGGACAAATTGACAAAGCTTCCACAAAGGAAAAGCCCTTACCTTCCATCTGATGAGTAATGGCCTTTTTAATATATTTTTTAAGCGTCATCGGGTTAGAGACTGAACCTCTTGCAATATATAAGTCACCATTTCCGATTTGAGATACTAATTCCGGCCCCATTAAAGGGCTTTCCAAGGTAAAATCACCGTTTGGTGTACTATCGGTAACTTCATGAGGCATTGTAGTTGGTGCCGCCTGACCTCCGGTCATAGCATACAAAGTATTATTAACCGTAATGACCGTAACATTTTCTTGTCTTAAGGCTGAATGAAGCAAAGATTGAAGCCCGATAGCATATGCTCCGCCATCACCGGTATAAGCAATAACGACCGATTTTGGATTGCCTCGCTTTATTCCCACAGCTACCGGAGTTGTCCGGCCATGATGGGTCTGCACCGTATCGACATCATAAAAATCCCAAGCTAGAAGCGAGCAGCCGATATCTATGGAGAAAACCGCATCTTTTTGAATACCCAATTCGTCAATAGCCTGACCAAGCATTTTTAAAACTATGCTATGTCCGCATCCTGGGCAAAATTTTGCCGGCTTTGTTTCTTTTTTATAACAACTCGGCACGCTCATAAAACCTCCTGAATCTTTTCTAAGGCTTCTTCCGGAACAATACCTTCTGCCGGTTTAAAATAGGAATAATATTCGGCCTGGGTGGCTCCAAATAATGCGTCTCTTACTAGCTTTGCAAATTGGCCATGAGCAGCCTCTATTACCATTATTTTCTTAGCTTTTCTGACAGCTTTTATCATGGCTTCTTTTGGAAGCGGTCTTAAGGTGATTGGCCTAAATAAGCCAACCTTCATTTTCTGCTCCCGAGCCATACTTACCGCCGCTTTTACGGCCTCAGCGACGCTGCCATGGGCAAAAACAATAAGTTCCGCATCACCGCAGTATAGCTCTTCATATTCGACTATTTTAGGACTCATTTTATGAAAATCTTCAATATCTTTATTTAAAACCTCTGCCAATTCATCTTCTAGACTATAACAGTTGCGGATATTTACATACTCGCCTTTTTCGATCCTTTCTTTGTCCTGCAGCATCGGCTTTGCATCTATGGTTTTTCCTTTGTGATAAATAACTTCGCCAAAGGTTTTGCCAAGATATCCATCGGACAAAATAAAAGTCGGGAAACGATAACGCCAGGCCGCATCGAAAGCTTTAAAAGTATAATCATACAACTCCTGAAGATTTCCGGGAGAATAAACAATCCTCATGCCTTCGCCATTTCCACCATGAGCGGTTAAAAAAAGCTCTTGCTGAGAAAAAATGACGGTACCAGTAGACGGGCCGCCGCGCTGAGCAATGTAAGTAACAATCGGGATTCTCATCGCCTCGGCCATAGCTAAAGAATCTTGCATTAAAATGTTTCCGGGACCAGCCGAAGCTGTCCATGCTTTTTTCCCTGCAAGAATACCGCCAATTGTTGCGAAACCTGCTGCAATCTCGTCTTCTGTCTGAAGAAAAACCAAATCTTTATCGACATCAGCACGCTTCGCCCAACCAGCTAAGATTTCAGTTGAGGGAGTTATTGGATAACCGCAGAACATGGATGCTCCGGCATCTATTGCAGCTTCGACAACAACTTCATTTCCAATTGCTAGGACCTTGTTCACCAACCCTCCTTATATATCATATTTTAACACCATCTTTACATCCAAAGCAATAACGCCCTTATTCCTCTCGTTAACTCTTAACGGATTTATATCCACTTCCTCGATCTCGGGAAAATCAGTCATAAGTTTTGACAGCCTAATAATCGTGTCGGAAATGGCATCAATGTCATATGCTTCTCCGCCTCTAAATTCCTGGAGCAGTTTTGAGCTTTTTGTTTCGGCTATCATTTCTAAGGCTTCTTTTTTGGTAACAGGTGCGATTCTAAAAGCAACATCATGAATTAATTCAACCATGATTCCACCCAATCCAAATACGATAACCGGCCCAAAAATCGGATCTCGTTTGCCGCCCACAATAACTTCCTGACCTTTTCTTACCATATGATAAACCGTAATTCCTTCGATTCTAGCTTCGGGCATTTTTTTATTTACGCTAGCCATTATTTCCTTAAAGGCTTCTTTTACTTCAGTCTTGTTATTTAAACCAATTTTTACGCCTCCAACATCCGTTTTATGAAGAATGTCCTGAGATGTAATTTTTAAGACTACCGGAAAACCAATACTCTGAGCTGCTTCGGCCGCTTCCTCCGTATTTTTAGTTAGCTGACTTTTTGCCACATTAACGCCGTAAGAACGTAAAATTTTAGCCGCCAAACTATCCAAAGAATCGCCCAAGTTAAAGATTCCGGCAACATGTGCCTCCCTTAAAAGATTATTAACTCGGTCCTTATTAATGTTCTCTGTAAGTATAAGATCGGTCTTATCTTTTCGATCTAGATATTCTGAATATTCAAACATCGCCTCAAAAGCCCGAACCGCCCTTTCCGGAAAATCAAACGTTGGAATTTTATTCTCCGCTAGAACTTTAACACCTTCTGAGATTTTCTTTCCGCCCATAAAAGAAGCAATAACCGGTTTTTTATATTTTCTTTGCATCGCCACTATCACCTCTGCCGTTTTTTTAACTTCGGTTGTTATTTGCGGCGTAGCGATAACAATCACGCCATCCACATTTTTATCGGCGAGAACCGCCTCGAGCCCAATCTTATACCGATCGGCCTTAGCATCTCCCACAAGATCCACCGGGTTATTGATACTTGCCATTTTTGGCAATTTTCGCTCTAAATATGCTTTAGTTATCGAATTTAATTTGGCAAGCTCCAGTTTGCTCTGAAAAATGGCATCAGCAGTCATGACTGACGGTCCGCCAGCATTGGCAATGATAGCAATTTTATTTCCCTTTAAAAGAGGCTCAAAAGCAAACACTTTGGCATAATCAAAAAGCTCCTCTAAGTTGTATGCTCTTATAATTCCGGCTTTTTTAAAAGCAGCTGATACAGCCGTTTCTGAACCCGCTAGGCTTCCCGTATGGGAAGCGGCAGCCTTTGCCCCCGCAGATGTTATCCCGGCTTTTAAAACAATTAAAGGTTTTTTGGCGGTAATTTTTTTAGCAAAGCGAATAAAATTATCCCCTTCGCTTATTCCCTCTAAATATCCCAGGATTACCTTGGCCGCATTATCATTTTCCCATTCCTGAAACAAATCAGATTCATCGATATCGGCTTTATTTCCCAAAGAAACAAATCTCGAAAAACCAATATCGTTAGCATTAGCCCAATCTAGAATAGCCGTACAAACCGCTCCGGATTGAGAAAAAACCGCAATGTTATTTTTTTCCGGCATGCTTTGGGCAAAAGAGGCATTAAGCTTTTGGAAAGTATCGATATACCCCAAACAATTTGGTCCCAAGACTCGAATTTGATGGTCATTTGCAATTTCTTTTATCTGTCGCTCCAGCTCTTTTCCTTTTCCGCCGATCTCCCCGAAACCGGCTGAAATAATAATCGCGGTTTTTATACCCTTAATACCGCATTGCTCCAAAACTTCCGGTACGTAAAAAGCCGGCACCAGAATAACGGCCATATCTACCGAATCCGGGATATGATGAATCGTCTGGTAGCACTTGTATCCAAGAATTTCTTCGGCTTTTGGATTGACCGGATAAATTTTACCCCTAAAACCGTATCTTTTAATATTTGCAAGCACCAAGAAACCAAGCTTATCCGGATCTCTGGAAGCCCCGATTATAGCGATACTTTTTGGTTGGAATAATAAATTCTTTTTCACATAATGCCTTAAAATATAATTACTTTTGATTCGTCTCCAAAGCTTTAAACAGAAAAGATGCTTTAAAATGACAAAATCCAAATTTCAAATTCCAAATGAAATCCAAATGATTAAATTTCAAATAAAAAGACTTTTGACATTTGGATTTTGTCATTGATTTGACATTTGATATTTGAGCTTTGGCATTAATTTTATTTTTCATTTTCCCTCTCACTTTACTTTCACTGCTTGTCTCGCCTTAAATAAATCCCTCTTACTTAGCAGCCCTTCCGTTGCTCCCCATCTTCCAACAACCGATGCGGCATTCTTTGCCGCTTTTTCGAGCGAGATATTTACATCTAATCCCATTATTTGACACGCCGTAAAGGTCGAGCCAAAAGCATCGCCTGCTCCCGTCGTATCAATAATGTGCGAAGACAAAACTTTTTGATAATACTCCATAAAACCATCACAAGCATAAGCGCCATCATTGCCGCAAGTTACAATTACCATCTTTGGACCAAAAGATTTAAGCTCCATTAAAAGAGATTTTTCGTCATTTAAATCTAGCTTAGACCCCGAGGAAGAAACTAAATCCTTAGCCTCCTCTTTGTTTAAGATAAGGATTTCTGTTTCTTTTAAGAAATCGGCCAATTTTTTATAACCCTCTGAAAGCTGGACCGATCCCGGATTCCAAGCTATTTTAATCTTATGAATTTTAGCAAAGTTAAAAATTTGGGGGACTAGAAGATCGGATTTTCCAGTTAAGGAGCTAACGTAAAACCAATCCGTCTTTTTTAACGGCCGCCAATTGTTAATAACCAGTTCATCATTTGCCCCTCTGTAGTTAAAAATTATGTGGTCCTTGCCGGCTACTACTATATACCCTAAAGCCGTATGATTTTTCAAAGTTTTGTTAATAAAGGTTGTATTGACCCCTAAATTCTGCAAATCTGAAACCATAGCGCTTCCGGTGCCGTCTTTACCAATACTTGCCACCATGGCAGCCTTAAGCCCCAATCTGGCAAAACAAACCGAAGAATTATGAGCCCCGCCGCCATAAGTAAAAAAAGCCTCGTCAGGGATAATCTTCGATCCATATTCAAAAGCGAGAAGCGTTTCCTTTTTGTTTTCTATAATCTCACCTTTACAGGTTTTACAAAAGATATCTCTGGTGGCACCACCAATGCTTACCACGTTAAACATGCGTTGTTATCCTTCCGGATTTTTTTAAGACTGTTTTAAAAATTTCTCTCCCCCTTAGATGTTTTAGGGCGCCAAAACGACAACCCGTCTCGCCGAATTCACAAATACTATCTCTATTTTTACCATCGTAGATTAGAAAAGGAACCGGATCTTCGGCATGATCCTGAAGCTCGCATGCCGTAGTATGATCACCAGATATAAATATTAAAGTATTTTTTAGCTTTCGGAAAGCCTTAAGCTCTCGGTCTATTTTTTCAATCAATATCTTTTTCTCCATATAATCTCCTCGCTCTTCAGCACAAGTATCGACAGCCTTAAAATGGAGATAAACAAAATCATGATTTTTTAAAGCCTTTTTGGCCGCCACAACTTTGCTTTTATAGTTAGAACTGCTAAGACCATTAGCGCCATTCACCTTTATAAAATCCATCCCTAAATACCTTGCGATCCCAATATAAAGAGGCGCTCCGGCTACCGCAGCAGCCCTTAAACCATATTTTTCTTTATAAGAAGGAACCTTAAAAAAGGTGCCGGATCCTCTTGTTAAAAGAAAATTAACGGGTAAAAGCCCTTTTTTAATTCTTTCTTCATTTAAAGGTAAGGTATTTAAATATTTATTGACTTCAAGCTGATATTTCCACAATGCCTTTGCGGTTTTAACGGAAGCCTGGGAACTATCCAAGGGTTGAGGGTGCAAAACCTTGGCGTCCTTTTTGTGAGGGCCATCTTTATGGGGGTCCGTGTCCGACACCATAGACGAATGAGCATGAACATTCTCGCTCAAATCTTTACCGCTTATAATAAGTACGCCGCGATGAGCCAAACCGGAGTAAATTTCAAAATTAAAACCGTCCACCTCCCTAGTTCCAATTGCTTCAGAAAATTCTATTGTTCTAGAAATATTCCCTGCCCGCGGATCCACAACTCGCAAATCTTCGTCTACCGTGCCGAAATCAACTCGTAAGGCAAGATCCCCGGGATTTAATTTGATCCCAAGCCCCAAGGCCTCCAAAACACCGCGTCCGGGATAGTCCTTAATATAATGATAGCCAAAAAGAGCCAAATGACATTCTTCGGAAGTGGGATAGACGCCTTTTGGCAAGGCATTTTGGACTCCGCAAATACCATTTTGGGCAAAAAAATCCATGTTTGGAGTCCGAGCCGCTTCTAGCGGCGTTTTACCCTCCAAATTTTTTATGGGCCTGTCGCCCAAACCATCTAAAATTACAAAAAGAATTTTTTTAAACGCCATCTCCCTTTAGTTTTCTTAATTTTTTATAAAGTATAAACGACGGATTGGTAATTAAAATAAACGAGAGAAAAGTGACTAAAATGCTACTTATTATTGGCAAGGATGTAAGAATAATGCTAACTACGATTATTGGCAGATAGAGAACGACGAGAGTCACGAAAATTTTTCCCTTATAGCCGCTTGTAATTGCTTTACTCTCCCTTAAAGCCTCTAGGCCTCGCTTTCCCTCAGAGACATAAATATAAGGCGCCATAAAATACATCACCATAAAAATAAAGCCCGGAATTATAAGCAAAATAAACCCTAGAAGAACTTTTAGGCCGTAAAGAATAGTTACGAAAAGAAATCCCCAGAACTTTCCTTTTGTTTCCTTAAAGATTCCGGATAACTGGCCCTTAATTAGATTCTTACCCGAAATAATCTTATCCAAAGACTGTAGATACATCAAAAGAGGGTAAATCGAAAGGATCGAAAGAAATATTACAAGAACAAGGACAAAAAGATCACTAATAAGTTCTTGGCCATTTGTATCGTCAAAGAATAAACCGCCAAGACTCGCAATTAAATTTATCATGCCAGTTATAGCAATAAGAATAAGAAGAGGTTTAAAATTTGTCTTAAATAAACCCCACGATTCACCAACTAAATCAATAATTTTAGGAAAACTATTTTCTTCGGAAGCACTCTTGTTATTTCCTTTACTCATTACGATCCCTTTACAAATTAGTTATTTATATTGTACCAGTTTTTTAAGATTTTATCTCTGCTTCGATCTCTAACAATCTGTTATACTTAGCCACTCTTTCCCCTCTCGCCGGAGCGCCGGATTTGATTTGGCCGCACCCGCAGGCGACTACCAAGTCTGCTATAAAATCATCTGTGGTCTCACCGGACCTATGAGAAATTATAGGTTGAAATTTGGCTTTTGTGAGCATTTTTATGGCCTCTACGGTCTCTGTTAGAGTACCAATTTGATTGTATTTTATGATAGCGCCATTTGCTAACTTTTTAGAGATTCCGTCTTTAATTCTTGCCGGATTGGTTACAAAAAGATCATCTCCAATAATTTGGATTTTTCGGCCGTCCACTTTTTCTAAGCGCTCCTTTAAATTTGCCCAACCCTCAAAATCGTCTTCAGCCAGAGGATCTTCAATGGAGAAAATAGGATAGTCTACAATCCACTGGAAATACATGCCGGTCATTTGAGGCGCCTTTAAAGAAACGCCTTGGGATTTAATATAATAATAACCTCCCTGACCATCAGTTTCTTTATATAATTCTGTTGCCGCAACATCCAAGGCAATAAAAACATCTTTACCGGGAATATAACCTGCTTTTTCTATGGCTTCTACCAAAAGTACCATTCCAGCTTCATTGTTTTCTAAATTTGGAGCAAATCCGCCTTCGTCTCCAATCATCGTGGCCAGCCCCCTGCTTCTTAACACTTCTTTTAAAGATTTATAAATTTTGGCTCCGGCCTCTATTCTTTTTGTAAAATTGTTGCCCATCACCGGAACAACCATCATTTCCTGAACATCAACATTGTTATCGGCATGCGCTCCACCATTTATAATGTTTAAAAGTGGCTTAGGAGCAACATAATCTTCATTAAATTCAAAATACTTTTGAAGAAATCTGTAAAGCGGCATTCCTTTGTCTAAGGCTGCTGCTCTGGCCGCTGCCAGAGAAACACCTAAAATCGCATTGGCGCCTAACCTGGATTTATTTTCCGTGCCGTCAAGCATCATCATTGCTTTGTCTATTTCCCAAAGATTTCCGATTTCATTTCCTTTAAGGGCATTAGAAATCTCTTCAACGTTTGCTACGGCTTTTTTTACTCCAAAACCATCCGCATCCCTTAGCTCATGAGCTTCGTGAGCACCTGTCGAAGCCCCGGATGGCACACTAGCCTTGGCCATTTTCCCATTGTCCAAGATAACTGTCACTTCGACAGTTGGATTGCCTCTAGAGTCATAAATTTCCCTCGCCTTAATTTCTCTAATTGTTGCCATATTATTTTATCCTTTTTACTTCACCAAATATTTTAAAACCTGCGTATGAAAGAAGCATAACAAAGGCTATTAAGAATAAACCATAAATAATTTTTTTTATCAACTTTTTAGCGTCAACCTTCTCGTTGGGAATAACAATGTTATTGCTTTCCCCGGAAAAATCCAGATGCCTGGAATCGCTGCGACCATCCGTTCCTAAATTCTCTTCGACTGCCCCATATACCGGATAATGAGGTTTTGATGGATTAATATCATTTATACTATATGGTTTATCTGCAGTTGTTTCTTTACGATCTTCCTCCTTCTCATACGCCATAATATCCGGCTCTTTAGCTTCTTGTAGTTCTTTCTGTGCTGGCTTGTTTTCTGCCTTTTCTTCCGTCCCTTTTGTTTCATTACTATCATTTCCAAATTGATCAAGTTTAGCAAAATGAAAATTGACGGCACTTGAATCGAATTTTTGCTCCCCAGAATTATCGACAAGTTCTTCCTCGGCATCATTATTAGCACCGATTTTAGAAATTGCTTCGTCTAGAAGAGACCTATCTTCAATCGTTTTACTGGAAACACTATCTATCTTGTCATCAATGTTACCTAAAATATCTTGAAGACCATTCTCGGGTACTAAGCCTTTGGAATCTTCTTCGTTATCCTCATCGCTATTATTTTTTAAAGCTTCGCTTTGCGCTGTATCTTCGTTATCAGAAATACTGCTATCTAAATCTGCAGAAATAAAGCTATTATCGATTTCGATAACCGGCTCTAAAGCCTTCTTTTGTATTTCAGCCAAAGCTTCGTCGAAAGGAGAATCAGTCCTAGTATCAACACCATCTTCCCCTTCGGAGGGTAGATTGACGGTTAGATTTTGATTCGTGTCTTCGGTTTTAGCTTCAAGCTCTTCGGTAACAACTATTTCTTTATCATCTGCCACTAAATCTATGTTTTCTGGCCCATTAGGCAGAGTCTCCTGATCCACCATGCCTTCAGTCAATTTTTCATTAATTTCTTCTGGAACTTCAACCGTTTCTAAAAATTCCGGCTCTTTCTTGGTTGGAAAAATCTCATCGGAACTATCTTTTAAATCTTGTTTGATAAGATCTTCATAGTCATTTCCATAGAATTCCGCCTCATCCGAATCATCACTATCGCTCAGTTCTGATGGATCATACTCTTTAGCCAAATCTTCTTCGATCAACTCCTCATAATTATCGCCTTCGTAATCATTAACATCGTTTTCCTTGCTACCATCAGATTTAACCGGAATCGAAACTTCTTCTCCAAAAGAAGCGTAATTAGATCCATGGAACTCAGTATCGTCTTCTTTCTCTGCACTTTCGATATTTAAAGAAGATCCCGAAAAATCATTATCTCCCGTGTTATTTATTTGGCCCCTAGATTTTGATGCTTCAAGAATCTGGTCAAAATCTATGGTACCTATCTCTTCGTTTTCTTCTCCGAAGGTTCCTTCTTCCACCTAAACCCCTTTTTACCTCTGGCAACGTATATTATTTAAGAGATCATATGTGAAAGTTCTTCCTAACTTCAGACAATTCTCTTAAAAGCAGTTTTTCCTCGACAGAAGCAATCAGCCTTCTGGTAGATTCGATAACATCGGGACTTACAGAAACTGAGGTAACGCCGTATTCTACTAGTTTTTCCGTAATTTCCGGGTAAACCGACGGAGCCTGGCCACAGATGGAAGCTGTTACTCCTCGCTCCCTACAAACTTCGATAATTCTCTTTAAGGCAATTTGTACGGCTTCGTTTCTCTCGTCATATTCTTCAGCCACAACAGACGAATCTCTGTCTAAGCCCAAGATAAGCTGAGTTAGATCGTTAGAGCCAATCGAGATGCCGTCAATGCCGCAATCGATGAATTTATCAATGAGGAAGACCGTGGATGGCACTTCTACCATAATCCAAAGTTTAAAGTCCGGACCTCGCCTGAGACCCGCATCCTCAACTAATTTTTTAACTGCCATAAATTCATCAATTCTTCTTACAAATGGAATCATTAAATGAAGATTCGGATTGTTTTGGCGTACTTTTTTTATGGCTTCAAGTTCCATATTAAAGAGTTCCGGCTCTTTCATATACCTAAAGCAGCCTCGGTATCCAATCATTGGATTTTCTTCATGCGGTTCGTCCTCGCCGCCAGGAAGGTTTCGATACTCGTTTGTTTTAAAATCAGTAGCCCTGTAAACTACCGGTCGCGGATAAAAAGCCGACGCAATTGTCTCTAAGCCTTCAGCCAATTTGTCGATAAATTCCTGCTGCCTGCCTTCTTTATGGAATTTGCGCGGATGTTCTTTGATGTATTCCATAATGATAAACTCGGCCCTTAAAAGTCCAACGCCATCCACATTTCTCTTAGCCATTTCTTCCGCAAGTTCCGGTTCGCCAAGATTTAAATAAACTCTAGTTGCGGTAATCGGCTCGGACATGACAGCCGAAGCAGCGGATCCGGAAACGGTTGTCGCCTGCTTTGTTTCCACAGCTTCTTTAATAAGACCTTTATAAACCAAGCCGCGGGAACCATCCACAGTAACGGCATCATAAGCTTTTAGAGTTTCGGTCGCAGTTTCGGTGCCAACGACGCAAGGAATACCAAGCTCTCTGGAAACAATAGCCGCATGACAAGTTCTTCCACCGGCGTCGGTTGCAATCGCCGAAGCCCTTTTCATGGCCGGAACATAATCCGGCGTTGTCATCTCGGTAACCAAAACATCACCTTCAAGGATTTTATCAATTTCATCTGGAGAGTGGATAATTTTGACCGGGCCACCACCCATACCGGCGGAAGCAGCCGAGCCTTTTAAGATAATTTCTTTTTCAGTTGTCGTTTCCGGAGTACCCGAAGTCTCTTCTGTTTTTGCCCCGGCATCACCCAAAGTAGTTACCGGCCTGGACTGAACCATATATATTTTTCCCTTATAGACAGTGTATTCCGTATCCTGAGGCTTGCCGTAATGCTTTTCGATGTTTAAAGCAATTTGGGATAGCTGTTTGATTTCGTCATCCGTTAGCTTTTGTTTATCCTGAAGATCGACCGGCACTGGCTGAGCCGCTTTCTGAAGAGCGCCCGGATCATCAGTATCAGAAGAACCAGACTCTCGGTTTAACATCCAAGTTTGCTTGTGGATTTCTTTATTAGAAATTTCCAAAGTCTTTTTATCCACAAGGTATCTGTCCGGCGTTACCGCCCCAAGCACCACTACTTCTCCCAAACCATAAGCAGCTTCGATGGAAATATGATCGAGATCATTATTGGTTGGATCAATAGTAAACATAACGCCCGCTTTTTCGGCATCAACCATTTCCTGAACCGGAACCGCGATTCCAACTTCAAGCTGACCAAAACCCTTATCTGACCTATAATAAATAGCTCTGGCTCCAAAAAGAGAAGCATAGCATTTCTGTACCGCTTCTACTACCGCATCATCACCAAGAACATTTAAATAAGTCGATTGCTGGCCGGCAAATGAGGCATCAGCCAAATCTTCGGCGGTTGCCGAGCTTCTGACCGCCACGTAAAGCTTTTCCCTATCACCCTTTAACTTGTGATAATTTTCAATAATATCTTTTCGTAAGTCTTCCGGCATAGAAGACTTAATGATAAGATCTTGGATTTTTTCCGCTCTGGCCTGAAGATCTTTAGAATCTTCAACGTCCAAACCCTCCAAGATGGTTTCGATCTTTTCTTTAAGACCGGCCTTTTCTAAGAAATAAAAATAGGCTTGAGCAGTAACATTGTAGCCGTTAGGAACCGGAATGCCTGCCTTAAGCATCTCCCCCAAATTAGCCCCTTTTCCGCCAACGGTTGCGCCGTCGCCCTTGCCTACTTCGGAAAACCAAAGAATATTTTTTATTGCTTCAGTCATTTATCACCCTCCTTTTAGTAAAAATTTACTTAGCTTATTTATTGATCAATTATTTTTAAACATCTAAATACATAAAACAAACAACTAGCCGTTGCTAAAAATATTATAAACCCTTATCTAAGAGGAAGGAAGATTAATATTTTTTATAAAGAAGTTTTGTTTTCCCAATTTAGATTTTGGGGTTATTATAGATTCATGAAAACAAAATGGATCATGTTTGCCGCGGTTATTTTTTCGCTTTGCCTTAAAAATGCAGTTCTGGCGAGCAACGAACAAGAGTTCCTTTGGGGGGTCGCCACATCCGCCCATCAGATTGAGGGGGGAGATATCCCCAGCGATTGGTACGAGTTCGAAAAACAAGGAAAAGCGCCGGATGGCAGCACCACCGAAAAAGCTGTGGACGGATATAATTTAGCATTTGAAGACATCAAACTCTTAAAAGAATTGGGCGTAAATTCCTATCGTTTTTCTATCGAGTGGGCAAGAGTGGAACCGGAAAATAACAAATTTGACGAGGCAGCACTTAAGCATTATCACGATTTAATAGTTGCGCTAAAGAATAATGGCATCACTCCGGTTGTCACCCTTCATCACTTTACTAATCCTAAATGGATTGCGGATAAAAGTAGCTGGACTAACAAAGAAACGGCAAACGAATTTGTAGAATATGCGAGGAAGATAATTGACCAAAACAATAATGACGTTACTTATTGGATTACAGTAAACGAGCCAAATGTTTTCTTAAGTTATAGCTATATCTTTGGCAATTTTCCGCCTTACAAAAAGAAAGATATTTTGGTTTACAAAAAAGCCATAGAAAATGTCTTTGAGGCTCACCGTCAAATTTACCGATATATCCATGAAAAAAATAATAAAGCCCAGGTGAGCATCGCCTACAATTTTAGCGACTTTAAGCCGAAAACGTACCGGCTAATTGATGTTTTATCAGCCAGAATTTGTAATTATGCCTACTCCTGGTACTGGACCGATCAGGTTAAGAACGAGATGGATTTTGTGGGCATTAATTATTATTTTAGCCGTTACGTTGGCCTCGACTATCCGTTTTCTTCCCAATATTACAAGTACACCGACGTTTCCGAATGGAATCAGTGGCCGCAAAACATCCAGCCCGAAGGCTTGGAGCATATTACCCTTATGGCCCATAATCGCTACAAAAAACCAATAATTATTACCGAAAATGGATTACCTGATAAAGATGATGATAAAAGACCGGATTTCATTAAAAATCACATCGAAGCTTTAAACACCGCAAAAAGCAAAGGGGTCGAAATCAACGGCTATTTCTACTGGTCTCTAATGGATAATTTCGAATGGTGGGGCGGCTATAAAGATAAATACGGTCTTTATGAAGTGGATTATAATACCATGAAGCGGCGTCCTCGCCCCAGCGCATTTTATTACCGAGACCTTATTATGAACTATCAAAAGAACGAGAATTTATCTCTACCGACATACTAACACCCATTTCGCACTTCCTTATTGTTCGACTCCTCAAAGAGGGTGGAGAACTTAAATCCCCGAATTTCAGGGCTCCGTTTCACTTCGCTCGAAGAGTAATTATGGGTCATTAATACCAAGTGCGAAATGCGTGATTAAAAGATCTAATAACAGTCTTCATTCTAGTATTTTGCTTTTTTATCCACAACGATTATCCACAGAAAAACTAGGCTTTTCCACAGCTACCAAAAAGCTTCAACTTTTCATCCACAACCTTCTTTACTTCTTCTTTGGCTGGACCCAAAAAATTATAGGGTACATGCTCTTCCGGATTTTTCTCCAAATGTTCTCTTATAGAATTTGTAAAAGCAAGCCGGAGTTCGGTATTAATATTTACCTTGGCAACGCCATTAAAAATGGCTTGCCTTAACTGTTTTTCGGGACACATGGAGCCGCCGTGCAAAACCAAAGGAATGCCAAGAAGGTGGTTTATTCTGCTTATCCTTTCAAGGTCTAGCTTTGTCTCCCCCTTATAAGCCCCGTGTGATGTTCCTACAGAGATTGCCAATGAATCTATTTTTGTCTCTTTATAAAAAAGCTGGGCTTCTTCCGGATTCGTAAAAAAATCGGAACGGTTTGAATCTTCGCCTTCGAATTTAGGTGTTAAGACCTTACCTACTTCTCCCTCAACCGACACTCCATGCTTATGAGCTAATGCCACAACTTTTTTAGTCACATTCATATTTTCCTCGAAGGGAAGACCCGAGCCATCGATATGAACCGAGGTATAACCAGCTTCGATAGCTTCCCGAACCGTTTCATAACTATCCCCATGATCTAAATGAATCGAGATTGGAATATTATACTTTTCTGCCGCCCGTCTTACAATAGCTGCCAGAAGTTCCGCCCCCGCATGATGCATCTCGGACTTTGACGATTCTACAATTACGGGCGACTTCTGCTTTGCACCAGCCTCGATAATTGCCATCGCAATTTCCAAGTTGGGCGCATTAAATCCCCCCACCGCATAACGGTGATAATAAGCATGTTCTAAAATTTTTTTGTTATTTGATAGCATTCCCAACTTACCCAATCATAGATTTAACAACAGATAAAACGGGATATTTTAAAGCAATTAGAACCACTGTAGCAATTAAGATTATTTTAATTGCTTTTCCAATACTCCATTTAAGTAAAAAGGCTACAATAACCAATACCACCGGAACGGTATAGACGCCCAAACCCAAGAAATTGTCTAAAAGCGTAAGCCATTCTGGAACTTTACTTACTTCAGCCGCGATTCTAGATGGATCGACATTATTTGGCATTTTGATCTCCTGTAATTGAGTTTACTTTTAAATTTTAAGTTGAAATTTTGCCTTTTGAGTTTTGAATTGACAGAGACGAGATTGCTTTGTCGCTCCGCTCCTCGTAGTGACATACGTCACCTATATTAAAACAAGCTTCTTATTTGGTATGCTTCTCTGCACCTTTAATTATTTTTGCAAATTCGAAATGGTCGACTGAAGCTCCACCCACAAGCACGCCGTCAATATCCGGGTCATCAAAGTAAACGTTTGCATTCTTTGCTTTAACGCTGCCGCCATACAATACTCTCATTTTCTCCGAGATTGCTTTTCCAAATAATTCGGCAATGGTGTGTTTAATATCTTTTGCAACCTCAGTAGCCCTTTTGGCGCTGCAATTTTTACCGGTACCAATGGCCCAAACCGGCTCATAAGCAATAACCACTTTAGCTACTTCGTCTTTGGTTATAAGATGGAGGGCCGCTTGAAGCTGAGATAAAATGGTAATCTTAGAAAATCCATCGTTAAAATCCTGCAGAGTGTCGCCAACGCACAGTATTGGGGTTAGGCCATGACGAACCGCCGCTGCCACTTTTTTAGCGATTATCTTGTCAGTCTCCAAGAAATGAATTCTTCTTTCAGAATGACCAACAATCACATATTTACATAGCCCTTTAAGCATGAGGGGCGATATTTCTCCAGTATAGGGGCCTTGCTCTTCGTAAAAAACATTCTGGGATCCAAGCTCAATATTGGTCCCATTTACAGAGATATTAGCGGTATATAAATCCACAAAAGGCGGACACACTACGATCTCTACTTTCTTTATGTCTTCTACTTCTTTCTTTAGTTTCTCCAGCATTATAGATGTCTCCGGCACAATCCCGTGCATTTTCCAATTGCCGACAACAAGTTTTCGCTTTACCATATATACCCTCACTGTTTAAGATATAAACCTATAATTAGTATAGCATAAGACGAGTCAAAAATGTCTAATATCTAATTTCTAATTGACTTACTAAAATCCCAATAACTGACTTACTAAATCCTAATATCAAAGTCTCTTCGAGTCTAAGCCTCGGAACCGAAGGCCTAAATACTAAACAAATTCGAATGAACAAAATTCTAAACTTTTGGATTTAGAACATCTAAATTTAGATATTGCTTGGAGTTTATTATTTAGTGCTTAGGATTTTTATTTATTGAGACTCGATTAGAAATTAGGATTCAGAAATTAGAAATTGCTAGTTTTCCTGAAGAAAACTAGCTTACTGCTTCTACTCCCGGCAATCTCTCTCCTGCCAAGAAGTCTAAGGTTGCCCCACCGGCCGTAGAAATATAACTAAAATTTTCTTTTAAATTTTCCGGAATGCTGGAAATAGTTTCGCCGCCCCCAATAACGCTATAAGCACCACTCTCAGCAACCGCCTTTGCAATTGCATGATTTCCCCTATCGCCACCAATCTCAAAATATCCAAGAGGGCCATTCCAAACTATGGTTCCGGCAAACTTGATCGGCTCTATAAATTTTTCGATCGTTTCGACACCAATATCCACAATAATATCGTCATCCTCGAGATCCGCCACATCCTTCAAAATCTTCGGGGCGTTTTCTTTAGCCTCTTTTACCACAAAAACATCATCCGGAATTAGGACCTGAATCCCTTTTTGCTCCGCTTCGTACATAAGATTATCCGAAAATTCTTCCCAATCTTCTTCTGCAAACGACTTGCCGATATTATACCCTTCACCGGCCAAAAACACATCCGCGCTACCGCCGCCAACTAAAATAACATCCACAAATTTAAGCATATTTTCTAAAACTCTAATTTTATCCGAGACCTTTTTTCCGCCAATGATGGCCACCACGGGAGTCTTTGGATTCTTGGTTACTTTTGATAACGCTTCCACTTCTTTTCTAAGTTGGAATCCCGCATAAGAATCCATAAGTTTTGGAACGGCATCTACCGAAGCATGCGCCCTGTGAGACACCGAAAAGGCATCATTAACATAGATATTCCCCAAGGGTGCAATTTTCTTGGCAAACTCCTCGTCATTTGCTTCTTCCTCCAGATAAAAGCGCAAATTTTCTAAGATCAAGACATCGCCATTGTCCATATCACCAACCATTTTTTCCGTCTCTTTCGACAAAATATCCGGCGCGAAAGAAATAGGATGATTTAATAAGCTTTCTAAATGTTTGGTAATCGGTAGGAGCGAGAATTTACTATCCGGCTTGCCATCGGGCCGGCCCAGATGAGAAAGCAAGATAACCTTAGCACCTTTTTCTCTTAAATAATTAATGGTATCTAAACTAGCCTTTATTCTTGTATCATCCTCAATTTTGCCATTCTCTAGAGGAACATTATAATCAACGCGTACCAAAACCCGCGCATTTTTTAAATCATAATCGTTAATATCGGTAAGTAATCTCATGAGACCTCCTTTGATTCATAATAACCAATGTTTTAAATTTTCACTATAACAATTTTGCTAATTATTGGCCTAATGGGTTCAAATAATCTAAATAGGCCTATGAGTTAAATGTTTTAAATACCCATTAAGCCTACTAGACCCACTCAAGCCAACTTAGCTTGGTTTACTTGGTCATATAAACAGCCAGATCGGTAACCCTATTGGAATAGCCCCATTCATTATCATACCAAGCAAAGACTTTAACCATGTTTTCCCCCACTACTTTAGTAAGAGAAGCATCAAAAATTGCCGAGTATTTATTGCCTTTTAAGTCCATGGAAACCAATGGTTCTTCGGTATATTGTAGATAGCCTTTTAATTTTCCTTGCTCCGACGCAAATTTCATAGCGCTGTTAATCCATTCCGCTTTTACTGCTCTTCCAGCTTCTATCGTCAAATCAACAATAGAAACTGTTGGAGTTGGAACCCTAACCGCTAATCCATCCATTTTACCTTCTAGCTCTGGAATTACTTCAGAAATTGCTTTAGCTGCCCCTGTTTTAGTGGGAATCATATTTAAAGCCGCTGCTCTCGCCCTTCTTAAATCTTCGTGAGGCAGATCAAGGATTTTTTGATCGTTTGTATAAGAATGGACTGTCGTCATTATTCCTTTATTGATACCAAATTCATCGAGTAAAACTTTGGCAATTGGAGCCAAACAGTTGGTTGTACAAGAACCGTTAGATACAATATTGTGGCTCGCTTCATCGTATTCGTCATGATTTACCCCCATCACAATTGTTTTATCAACATTAGTGCCGGGAGCCGAAATAATTACTTTTTTAGCTCCGGCTGCAAGATGAGATTTGGCTTTTTCGCCATCCGTAAAGAATCCGGTTGATTCGATTACCACATCAACCTTAAGCTTTTTCCAGGGAAGTTTGGCGGGGTCTTTTTCGGCAAAGACTTTTACCTCTTTACCGTGAACCGAAATGCCTTTTTCGGTAGGCTTAATGTCGGCATCAAAAATTCCGTAAGTAGAGTCATACTTTAAAAGATGAGCTAAAGTTTTAGTATCGGTTAAGTCATTTACGGCAACTATTTCTACTTTTGGATAATTTTCCGTAAACGCTTTAAAAACTTGGCGGCCAATTCGGCCGAAGCCATTAATTGCAACTTTCATTTACACCCTCCTTAAACTAAACGCTTGTCTGAAATAAGTATATCACTTCCCAAAAAAGCTTCAATTAAAAAATTACCCGATTTGCTTTTACCAAGGTAATTTTGATATAAAAATTACTCCTTTTCTTTTTTGTTCGATTTCGGTTTTTGAATCATTCCCATAAGCCAAGCAAAACTAACCAAAATAAGACTAGGCCCTCCGGCATAAATACTATTATTAATGATGGCCTTTTTCATATTCTTGGGGTCAATCAGCTTCTTCTCTGATGTATTTGAAGAAAGATAAACTTCCGCCGCAACACTTCTTTTATCTCCACTTACTGCATAAAGTTGATGTCTTCCCTGCTCTAAATCCACATCAGCTTCCCAAACACCATTTTCACCCGACTGTATTTCTTTTTTTACGGGACTAGAAAAAACAAGAACTTTAAGATCGGTACTTGCTTTGGCCGTGCCTCTTACTTCAACTTTAAATTTATTATCCTCAATTTGTCCAACCTCTAGTTCATTTACCCTTAAATCCTTATCGACTTCTATTTTTTCCAATTCTTCTTTTGCACTAGTATTCTCTTCTTTTGTTAAAGCCTTGTCCTTATCAACTTTTTTCTTAGCGGTTAAAGAGGCCGAAGATTTAAGGGTGCCGTCATTGTCCTCGCTCCTTGCTTTTTTATTTTTAACTTCAAGTTCGATGGCAGTCTTTGAAGGCGCGCCGGTTTGGTAATAAGCCGTGACATACAGATTGTAGACGCCGTCGTCGTATTCAATTGTATCCCATTCAAATTCCCCAAGTCCATTTGCTATCCGAACTTCTCCCTCAGAAATAGCATCTCCATTTTCATTTTTGCCGGATAGATACAAGGCTTTGGCTCCTGGGGCTGCAACAGTAATTTTTTTCTCTCCAAAAACTTCTTCCCCCGCCTTAGGTGAAATGATTTGAGGCAAGGGGTAAACGATAAAATTTTGGTCTTTGCTCTTGGGGTTATTAACTTGATCTTGAAATTTATTTATCCCAAAAAAAGCGCCATATGCGGCTGAAAAAGCAACAATTAAAATAGAAAGAATGATTTTGAGGACCTTCATTTTTTATTTCTTCTCCATCTTCGGCGCGAACAGAACATATTCCCCATTATTAGCATTTGTAACTTCTACAACATAATAAGAACTATCGGAAGGGTCTGTCGGAAAATCTTCCGTTGGCAAATAGCTGCTTGGAAAATTTGAGCTAGAGTCTTTTCCGTAAAAAACACCTGAATTGCCCTCTGCCTGTCCTTTAGTTAAACTACGACGACCATTCACAAATTTCCCATGCCTCGACTTATAAGTTTCAATGACGTTTTTTATCTTATCCAAATCGTCACTTCTCACTTTATTACGAGTATCAACCGCCACACCATTAAGCCTTATAGCAATGAGGGCAATAAAGAAAACACCAACTACCGTAACGAGCATTATTTTTGCAATTAAATTATCTTTAGATAACTTCTGAAACATTTCTTCTCCTTAATTTTGAATTCTTTTCTTATTATAGAACATAAGTAAAAAAAGTATAACCCCTCAAATAATGTGGGTAATTATTAAATGACGGTTTTTATACGATCGTTTAATTTTCGTCATTTAAGAGATCGTTTTGTTGGTTTTTGGTGATTAAATGCGGGAAAACTATAGCCTCGAAAACTCTTTACAAATTTCCATTTTTCTGTTAAATTATTAGAGTTGAAAATAGGAAATAGAAGGTAGAAAACAGGAAATAATTAAGAATCAGCCTTCTATTTATTAGTCACTATTTCCTATTTACTTGACTTATGGCCCCGTCGTCTAGTGGCCTAGGATATCAGGTTTTCATCCTGAAGATCGCGGGTTCGAATCCCGCCGGGGCTGCCAATAGAAAAATCAAAGATTTTTACTGATAGCTTATAGCTATTATCAAAATGGCTTTTTTAAAAAGCCATTTTGATTTTGCGGATTTAATAGTCAGAGCAAATTTTAGCTTCATTTCGAGAAGCAATCCCTCTTACTCTACTTATTTTAAATTTCCAACACTTTACTTATTACAGCTTCGGCAATTAATTGGGATGGATTGATGATATCCGATTCGTTTGCTTTATCCCCAAGAAGAAGGGGAATTTCGGTACACCCCAAGATAATGCCGTCCACTCCCTCTCCGCGAAGATAATCTATTGCGTCGCAAGCAACTTTAGAAAATTCCTGGGGGTCTCCTCCCTGCTGCACCGGATAAATTCCTTCTTCATCAAGTTTGTATCCCAACTCAACTGGTAACAAAACGGATTCGACTCCTATTTTCTTTAGGGGACCCTGGAAAAGCCCTTCCCTTAACGTGACTCCAATTGCCATTACTCCTACTCTCCTGCAATTTCTTCTTTTGGCCTCTTGGATTGCGACATCTACCAAACTAAGTAGTGGCTTTCCGGCCGCCTTCTCGATTTCCTTTGCAAAGATATGTGCGGTATTTGATGTACAAATTAGAAAATCAGAGTTTTTACCTACAAATTTTGCAGCCTCCAAAAGAGTAGGCGAAGGTTCTAGCGCATCGGGATACGAGCCATCAGAGTTAAGAATCATTGGAGCTTTATTTACCATCCTAATATCCATCGGCGGATAACCGCGGTTACCGTATTGTGGGACAGGAAAATCTACAGAAGCCCGAAATATTCTGTTCAATATATCAAGAGTCGCCCACTGCCCCATTCCACCAATAACCCCAACTCTTTTTAGGAAGGGAACTTCAGATTCATGATTTGCAATTATTCTTTGTGGCATATTAATTATTCTCCTCCCACTTTATAAGCCGGCCGTCTTCTATGTAGGCGATTCGGTTAGCAATAGATTTTATGCGGTCGTCATGACTTACGACAATAATACTTTTGCCATGATCCAAGGCAACAGAACTTAATAAGTCCATAACCTCCCTACCCGTCTTTTTATCCAAATTGGCTGTCGGTTCATCGGCTAAGATTACCGTGGGGTCGTTCATCAAGGCTCTGGCAATTGCTATTCTTTGTCTCTCTCCGCCTGATAAATCATTAATATCGGCGTTAAGTCTCTTTTCTAGACCTAATGCAATAAGTAGTTCCGTCGCTTTTTTCTTTTTGTCCCTCACTCCAAATCCGGCTATCATCACGTTTTCTACGGCTGATAAATTAGAAAGCAAATTAAAAGATTGGAAAATAAAACCGATGTTTTTTCTTCTAAACTTAGTTAGATATTTAGGACTTATCTTTTGCATCTCTTTACCCAGAAACAATAAATTACCGGACGATGGCGTTAAAAGCCCGCCAAGCATGGTAAGAAAAGTGGTTTTACCGCTTCCGGATGGTCCCATTATCATAAGCAGCTCCCCTTCTTTAAGGGAAAAATCGATGCCCTGAACTGCCCGCACTTCGATTGGCTTGCCGGCGTCAAATACTTTGGTCAAATTTTTGGTTTCTATAATTGTTTTCATTTTTTATCTTTTATAAGTTCTATATGTTGTTTTAGTTCTCGACTTCGTTTTAGTTCTCGACTTCGTTTTAGTTCTCGACTTCGTTTCACTTCGCTCGAACAGTATTTCCTATCGACCCATTGACCCATTAACCGATTCGCCAATTTGCCTATCTATGCCCTAAAAACCTCCGCCGGATCAATCGACATAAGCCTCTTAAGCGGAATTAAAGAAGAAATAGCCGCCATTACCAATGTAGCGATACATACAAAAATAAAATTAGCCGTCGGTACCTCGTAAATAAAATCCGGGACTTTGCTTTGAACCACATCAATAATTAAGGGCATCAGCAAAATTCCGATGACAAGCCCTACGATTCCGGCGATAACAGCTTGCATTACTGCCACCAAAAAAAGTTGCTTGTTTGTATAGCCTATCGCCTTTAAAACCCCGTACTCCTTTGACCTTTCCAAAACTCCGGTAAAAATAGTGATGCCGATTACCGCAAGCCCGATAGAAAAAGCAATAACCATCAGAACCCCCAGAATCGGCAAAAAGGCATTTTTTACGATTCCGGCATTAGTGTCCATGAGTCTTTGCTTAGTTATAACTTCGATATTGGGAATCTTGCCAAGCGACACCTCGGCTTTCCCAATGTCCTTAGCCGAAACGACAAAAAAATTAACATGAGTTTTGGCATCCGCAATCTTTATAACCTCTTCCATTTGAGCGTAGCCATAAGTAAAACCAAGGAAGTTTCCGCCGGTACTAATTCCAACAATCTTGTAGTTAGCATCTTTAATAATCAAGCTGTCACCGACTTTAAGCTTGTTTTTGCCGACAAAAGATTTATCAACAATAATCTCGCCTTTTTGTGGCTTACCCTTACCATCAATCACCTCAAAAGGTCTTATAACCCCCTCTTTATCCATACCGATTAGAGCCAGGAAATTATCCTTCCCGTTTACATCGAGGCTTACCTGATGCACCAAGAAAGGCGTCACCCGGCTTACCCCTTCCGAGTTTTTAATTTGAGTCTCAAGGCTTTTGGGAATAACCGAAATTCCGCGGCTTAGATCGATATTTCCTTTGGTACCGATCCAATAATCGGATTCGATAACCTTCAAAAATTTTGTCATCTCGGCCCGCCAGCCCTCGTAAAGTCCCATTAGAATAAAAACCAAAATCACCGAAAGAGTCACTCCGCCGATGGTTATCAGAAACCTAGTTTTTTCTTTAAATAAATTGCGCCTGGCGATTAAAACAATGCTCATTCTAAACAAAGTATAGATTTAAAATATAATGCTGTAAACAACTAAGAAAGCAGCCATTTGCGCCTTATCCGCATTATGCTAAAATTATTAAAGTTAAACAGAGAAAATATGGCCGAATCAGAATTAATCCAAAAAATCGAAAAAGAAGTTTTTGAAATTGCCAACAAAAATGGTTGGGAATGGTTTTACAAGGTTCATATGAAACCGATGGTAAAAAGCGCTAACGAATTATTAAAGCTTTATCCGGAAGCCAATAAAGAAATCGTAATTATTGCCGCCTGGCTTCATGACACTGCCAAAATTTACGCAAAAGATATTATCGAATTTGAAGAGATTCACAAAACCCATCATCTTGAAAGCGCAGAAGTCGCGAAAGATTTGTTATTAAAACACAAGGAACTTACAGACGAAAAAATTGAAGAAATATTAAGCTGCATTATAAGACATCGAAACTCGAAAGATTATCCGGCTAAGACTTTAGAAGAAAAGATTGTCACCGTGGCCGATACCTTATCTCACTTTAGAGGCGCGATTTATCTTATTCATTTTAAATTCTTTCCGGAACATAGCTTAGAACAGATGGCTCACGAAGCTTTAGCAAAATTAGACAGAGATTGGCGTGACCTTAAGCTCTTACCAGAAGCGCCAAAACTGGCCGAAACCGAATATCAAGTTCTAAAAAAGATGCTAGAGAGCTACCTCGAAGATTAACTCTCACAAAGTCTAGTGATAAATCCTTTGATTGTTAATGCCCAGGTTAGTTAAGACTTCATAACTAATTGTGTTTCTAGTTTTTGCAATATCGTTGGCACTGATAGAGATTTTCCCTTCGGTACCCAAAATTGTAACTTCATCGCCTGTATTTATATTAACGCCATCCGTTATATCCACCATCATAATATTCATGCAAACATTTCCCACCACCGGGAATTTTTGGCTATTTATGATCACTTCGCCCTTATTTGACAAGAAACGGCTCACGCCATCTGAATATCCGATTGGTAAAATAGCAATCTTACTATTCCTTTTGGTTGTAAATGTCCCGCTATAGCCAATAGGCGTGTTTTTAGAAATATCTCTTATTTGGATAATTCTGGTCTTAAAAGATAAGGCTGGCTTAAGATCCACTTTGCTTTTATCAACATTGTCCGGACAAATCCCATAAAGCATGATTCCGGGGCGAACCATATTAAAATGAGATTGGGGTAGGGAAATAGTAGCGGCACTGTTGGCCATATGGCAATACTTTAGAGAAATGGCATTTCTTTCTAACTCTACTATAACATTATTAAACTTTTGAATCTGATTCTTGGTAAACGCCTTATCCGAATCGGCGCTATCTGCCTGCGGACAATGACTATAAATCCCCTCGATTTCGATGGCCTTTAAACTGTTTAGTTCTTTTGCAAAATCCAAAACTTTATCAATCGGCAACCCATACCAACTCATACCCGTATCCACTGCCAAATGGACTTTAGATTTCTTTTTTTGTTTTTCGGCTTCGTTGCCAAGGACTTTCGCAAAGTTTTTGCTATAAAGAGACAATGACAAATCATACAAAATAGCTTGATCTATTCTATCCGAAGGCGTGTCATAAAGAACCAAAATAAGCCCTTTTATCCCTTCATTTCTAAGCCTAATGCCTTCTTCAACCGTCGCTACCCCAAAAGCATCAATTCCTTCATTCTTACAAGCCTTGGCAACTTCAATAAGTCCATGACCATAGGCTTCGGCCTTAATAATGGGCATCACCTTAACACTCTTGTCGACCAAATTCACAATCTGTTTGATGTTGTGCTGGATAGCTCCCAAGTCAATTTCTACCCAACAATTATTTAATTTAACCATGAAAGTATTTTACAACAAAAAAATCATACATAACACTTTAATACGGCCAGCGAGCAAAAGACCTACTTATATTCTCTTTTCGGAAAAAAGCGGACGGTTTCTTTGGCCTCCCGGCTTTCTATTATCTCCGCATATTTGTAGGGAGCAGGAATGTTAAAAAGGGTTAAATCTGCCTTTAATACAGGGTTATACACAATAAGCGTGCCATAGTTAAATATCCTTCCCCAGAGGTTTTGACTAACCTTGACCGTTTCGATTCTCTCGGTAGAAAAAGCGGTTTCAACAATCCTTATAATTCCGTTTTCTTCGATTATCTCGTAGGGCATAATAATATACTCTAAGTTCGCCCACCATAAGACAATATAGGAGACAAAAAAAATGTTTATTATCTGAACAGTAAGCCCTCCTGCAATAAGGAGGATTTGCGGCGAAACAAATTGACTGACTTCGGATAAATAGGCATTAATAAGAAGAATAACTGCCATCGATACCAAACTAAGGACCAATTCCAACATCAGTAAATTAAAGATAAGAATTACGATACTTTGCCTTAAGTTGTAGCTATAACTGCAAACAGGCGCATTAGTTTGGTTTTTGGGCTTTTGGCCAGTGGCTTTCATGGCCTAACTATAGCAAAAATCCGGATAAAATAAAGATTTTCTGTTAACATTACTTTTCACTTTACCCCTTCGATTTTAAGCAACATTTCTTTCCACCTCGTTTTTCCGCTCCAGCCGCCTAAGCTACCATCGCTTTTTAATACCCGATGACAAGGAATAACAACCGGAATGCGGTTTTTGGCCATAGCGTTCCCCACAGCCCTAGCGCCATTTGGCTTGCCGCACATTATTGCTAGTTCTCTATAAGAAACCGTTATTCCGGCAGGAACTTTTCTTAAATTTTGGTAAATTTGTTTCTCTAGATCGGTGGCCCAATCCAAATCAATTTTGATGTCTAAAAAATCTGCTTTCTGTCCTTTAAAATAATTGGATAATTTATTGCAGAGCTCATTTCCAACATCTTTACTAAACGTAACCTCGCCAAATCTTTCATAAATCTGTGCCTCTAAATAACTTCTATTTTTCTCGGGAAATAAAAGACCAACGAGCTTTTGATCTCGAAATAAAACCGCCCCGCCACCCCATTTTGTTTTATAAATGTTATAAACTGTCACTCTCAGAGATTAACATAATCTTGGCTTTTACCAAAAAGATAACTCCAGGTAGAGTTCTTCAAACATATCCTTTTAAATCCGCCAAAAGTGTTTACCTAAGACAGTTTGAAACCAACATTCTACCTAAATACCGCTTATGTCCTTTACAGCCAAGCGTTGAGGTGGTAAAATATTGTCCAAGTCTAGCACCTTTCACAAAATATTTCTCAAGCACACGATCGGAGGTAGTATGTCGTCTCAAAAAGTTATTGGTATCATCGGATTCAATCCAACAGACAAGAAGATCGAAGAGAAGATCGCAACACAGGCCAGAAAAGCAAGTAGAGAACTCGGCCTATCCAGGAGCTTTAAAGCGATAATTGCACCAACAACTTCAGCTGAACAAATAGCCGAAGCTGTGCATGCAAGCGAAATCAGCTATGCCGATTACCTTGGCATCCCGCGTAAAATCAGCAAGATGGCTAAAGGGTTGCTCCAGAACGCTGGAAGAGTAAGCGACACAATGCTTGTGAGGGATATCATTAATCACCCGCACTTCGACGAACTTGCAATACTAGGGCATAACCTGCAAACTGCAATTAGCCTGCACGACAACAAGGATACCTTGTTTGTCGCTCCCAATATCAACGCCCTGATTGCAAGCATACTTGGACAGAATAATGGCGTGTTACATATGGCACACCGGCTCGTGCCCAAACCAGGCAGAATCACTGTCTTTAGAGCTACTGCTAACGGACTATTGACGCCTATCAGCCTTGCATAGTCAACTCTCTGTCTGATGTTCTTTGGTGCTTAGACTAGCAACATAATGTTTACCCCGCTGGGCAATGTGTTCCTTAAATACAAATCAACACGTATTTGTATACATTAAGGAACACACTGCCCGGCACCTAATCTTTAAGCAACGCAAGAATTTCTTGCTTTTTTTATTTACGGAGGACACTTAATGCCTTTAAGGGTCGCACCCTAAGAAGGGAACGACCCATTATGAACCCGGTCATAAACTTTTGAATTTTGACCTGTAATTTTGACTTTCGATTTTTGAACTTTGAATTATTTATACTTCCGTTAGCGTAAACGGACAGATTTCTTTATAGGCGCACCAGCCACATTCGCCGAATCCCGGGTTTGCCTCATAGTTATTTGCCTTAATACCGTCCACAACCCTTTTTATTTCGTCCATAACTTTGTTTATATCTTTCTCATTTCTTACCGATTCTCCCACAATTCCCTTATCAATAAAATCCAACGTTAATTTATCGGGTATCTTACCCTTAGTATTTAAATATGCGAGGGAATAGATGGATAGCTGGCGATTTTTTTTCGCTTTATCATTCGCTTTTTCTTTAGACTCCACATCCGAAGTCTTAAAATCCCTGATTTCTACCATCTCCCGGCCTTCATAGATAGCGTCGTAGCGGCCCCGGATCTTAACATCTAAATCAGGAAGAGCTGCCATAAACCATTCCTCAAGTTTGGTAGGATTTCGCTTTAATTCTTCTTCTCTTTCGAAAAAATTCGCTAACGCCTGACGCCCAAATTGAAACCGTTGCTCTTCGTGTTCTCTGGTTACAAATCCCTCTGGATTCCAATTTTCTTCAAACGCCCGCCAAACATCATCCAGATTTACCTTAAAACCGCCCATTTTCCGGGCAAAATATTCTTCAACCGCTTTATGGATAGCGCTGCCGTAAACCACGGCATGGAAAGTCTTAACCGGCACTTTTAAGATATGCAAAAACTCAAATTTTTTAGGGCAAGACAGGTAGTCATCTATCTGATGAGGGCTTAAGGTAAGCTTCCTCTCCGTATAAAATTTCTTTGGAAGCGCAAAAACCTCTTTAGGCTTTTCAAACTTCCTTATTATTTCCATGTCGGACAATTTATATTTTGCGACATCGACTTCAGGAAGATTTAAAGATTCCAAAACAAATTGGGAAACTTTTCTTCTTCTGGCGCCACCGTAATCTTCGGCCGACGTTAGATAAAGCTCTTCTTTAGCCCTGGTCATCCCGACATAGTAAAGTCTTCTTTCTTCCTGGACATGCACATTTCTCTCTTCTCCCTCGGGCAGAGTTTCTTTTACCAGCTCATCCGGAATTTGGATCGGGTCGGACCGCCTATTCGTAGGGAAATGTCCCGCTACCGAGTTTACCAAGAAAACAATCTTAAACTCTAAACCTTTAGACTTATGAACGGTAAGAATGTTAACGGCCTCTAAATCCGGATCAATCTCCGCCGTTGCCGGATCCTCGCCTGCTGCCATTAAGGCTTCGATGTGCGCTTTAAAATTGACCAAATATTTATCTTGAGACACATGCTCGAACTGCATTACCCTTTCGAAAAATTTGGAAATATTGGAGACCTTTACCTGAGCCTCCACCACTTCTATCGGCGTTTTATCCTTGTTTCCTTTACCAAGCGCCGCATCTGCCTTCCCTAATAAGTCCTTTAAATAATCCGTATCTTTTAAAAAAGCATACAAAACCTGGCCCGTGGTGTCCTCCTTGGATAACTCCCGAAATTTTTCGAGATCCTTAAGAACCCTATCTACTTTTTCTCGAGGCATACTAAAAAGATTGTCTTTTAGTTCTTCGATCTCGTCCGCTTTTCTCATTGACCATTCCAGAGACCTTCTTTTTATGCTGGCATATGAGTTAAGAGTTACCAAGTCGGAAACGGGAATCCCATAGATCTCGGAAGCTGCTAAGTGATAAAGAGAAATGGAGTCCAGGGGATCGACAATTGCTTTTACAAAATTGATCATAAGCCGTATCTCCGGCCGATCGTAAAGACCAGATGACCCATCGAATTTATAAGGAAGACCATAGCAGGTTAAAGCGCGCATAAAAGGCTCGGCACTCGAATTTTTGCGGACTAAAATAGCAAAATCGTTTAATTCATATCCCTTTTTTAGCTTTTCTTTTATAGTACCAGCCACTTTGTCAGCTTCGGAGGATAAAGAATCGCAATGAAAATGAGCCGGAATAATGCCGCTACCTTGAGCTTTTAGTTTCTTATCAATACCGTATCTGGATTCTAAACGATCGGGGTCATTGTGTTTTACCAAGCGATAAGCGCCATCTAAGATGGGTTGAGTCGAACGATAATTCTGGGTAAGTATTATCTCTTTGGAGCCTGGATAATGTTTTTTAAAATCTAAAATGTTAGAAATAGCAGCGCCCCGAAAGCGATAAATGCTTTGGTCGTCATCTCCTACGACCGTAATATTTCCATTTTCGCCGGCAAGCATCTTTACCAATTCGTTCTGGGCAAAGTTGGTATCCTGAAATTCATCCACTAGAATAAATTTAAACTGCTCTTTGTATTTTTTTAGGATTTTAGGATTATCCTTAAAAAGCTTAAGGGCAAGATTTATTTGATCGCCAAAATCGAGATAGCCGTTCTCTGCCATAAGCTCCTGATATCTTTTAAAAGCTTGAGCAATTTCCAGCTGATTTTCCCATTCTTTCTTGTCTTCTTCCAAGACTTCGGAAACCTTTTTGCTGCAAAAATCAACATACGCCTCCGGATCGATCATCTCGTCTTTGAGTTTAGAAAAGTAAGAGACCAAAGTGTCCACGTGCCTAACAGGACTCGAAAGCGGCATATAGTGCTTTAAGTCAAAAGCCATTAAGTTATCTTCGAAAAAGACAACTTGCTCCGGACGGGTTAGAACTTTAAAATTTGACGGAAGTCCCAAATCAAGCGCATTTTCTCTTATAATTTTATCGCCAAAAGCATGAAAGGTAAGAATCCAAGTATCCACAAAACCGTATGGCACCAGTTTATCTACCCGCTCTTCCATCTCAGCCGCCGCTTTATCGGTAAAAGTTAAGGCCAAGATCTCCTCCGGCTTCGCTTTTTTTTCGGCAATAAGATAGGCGATGCGATGAGTAATAACACTCGTTTTGCCAGTACCGGCTCCCGCAATTATAAGAAGCGGTCCTTTAAGATGAAGCACAGCCTCTTTTTGCTCTTTATTAAGATTAGCGAGATCTAGGCTCGATTTCTTTGTTAACACATGAGTATTATACGATAAAACATCAAATATCAAAACTCAAAGATCAAGGAACAAAATACAGATTAAAAGATTTAAAAATTTCTAATTTCTAATTGCTCTAATTTCTAATCAATAACTAATACCAAAATGTCTAATTTATCACCCTCACTTTAACCCTCTCCATCTAAAGCAGAGGAATGTTTAGTCATTCTTGAATTGGGTATTTTTTAGGTCAATTAGGTCAATTAGAAATTTAACTAGCTTGGTAATTTAAAAACTTTCTTACCAACTAAAACGTAAATATTTCCGCTAGCATCGGAAGTAAGACTGGTGATCCCCTTAAAGGATTCCGAGGTCATTTGTTTTACAAAATTACCGCTTTTGTCAAAAACTAAAATTTTAGAGCTTACTTCATCAAAAATATAGATATTGCTTAAAGATTCGGAGGTATAAATAAGCTTTGGTTTTTCCATCTTAGGAGAGCCTTTTAATGAAAAATCCTGTTTCTTACCAGTACTAAATTTACTTACCTGGCCATCATTTAATAAAACGTAGATGCTGCTGTCTATAGTTAAGGAAATTCCATCTCGAAGACTCAAATTCTCCTGGAAATAAGGAGTCGGCTTTGTAAAGCCATCAACTATTCTTTGATGCTTATAAATCTGACCGTCATCACCTAAAACATAAATATTTGAATAATAAGCTATCATGTCCTTCGCCTTATACCATTCTCCTACTGGGAGTGATTGTCTTTTTATTTCTTTCCCCGAAAAACCATAAACCATTGGCTCAGCAGTCATAAACACAATTGTACCATCTTCTAAAATATCGGCGCCTAGAGTATCGGTCGAAGAGTTATCTGTAAATACCACATCTTTGCTTTGAATAGCTACTTTGCCAACCCCAGCTTCAGAAATTAGATAAAAATTTTTGCTGCCGTAAACAATCTTATCAAACTGCTTATCAAGAGCGAGCATCTCTTCAGGATTTACTTTAACAATGCCGTCTATTTGATCTAAGATATCTTGGAGTTTTTGTCTTAAGGTTTTGATCTCTTCGGAAAATTGATCCTTAAACTTAGAATTTTCTACTTTTTCGATAGCCTCTCTGGCTTTATCTAGGTCCGCTTTACCACCGTTTTTATCTCCTGCAATAATTTTCGTTAAAGCATCATTTTCTTTTGCGGCAGCATCGCTTAGATATACTTGATAGATTTCGTTATTTTCCTCAGGCTGCTTTTTTTCTTTCGACAAGAAATTTGACCCAATAAATAAAAATGCAGCAATCCCGACTCCGTAAATTCCAATCTTTAAGTAATCCTTTTTGATGTATTTAAGACCGGGTAAAAATCTTTTAAAAGAGATGTTTTTCTTGCGCATTTTAACAGACATAGGGAATACGGACGCCTGATTAGAATTACGATTTGTCGTCCTATTTCTAGCCATATGCTCTCTTTTTGCTTTGGCTTTTTCAGTCGCCTTACCGGCAACTTTAGCAATTTTTATTTTTACGTGACCAAATCTTTCCTTTATATTCTTTCCCATTTTTAAGGCATCTTTGGATTTATGAGCCACTTTGTCGATAAGTGGCGACGCACTTGTAACCACCGATTCGGTAACGTTTTTTGGTTCGTCTAACCAAAATTCGTCCTGAAAATCCAAAGTGTCATTGGCTAAAGCCTCCGGATCAGTAATCTCTAAAACCATAAAAGAAAGTCTATTCTGAGACTTTACATCTTCTAAAATATTATAAAATGTATTTACAGCTACCGAAGGCGTATGCTGAATGAGCTCATTTTTTAACTCTTCCTTTGAGATATTGTAGTTAAGACTTGGGGTAAAAAAGACTAATTTGTCTCCTCTATCTACCGAGCCACTCGCAATATTTACAAATGTCTTTAGGGGATGAAGCGCCCCTTTTGGCGATAGTCCTTCGGTGATCTGAATAAAATTCTTTTTCCTAAGTAGATGGGCTTGGGCTCCGCCAGTTTGGGTCACATGAAGCTCTTTTTCTCTTAAAACTGCAATAACAGCACTTAACTTTCCAAGCCACGCAATTTTTCCATCTTCTGCTGCCTCAACTAAGGCCTCGTTCACTCTCCCTAAAGCGTATTCAAAACGGGGCAGCGCTTCTTGCTTATTGCTTTCATAATAGGCTTCTTTGACTGAATCCAAAACAATCTCGGCAATAACTTTCGAGCTTTCTGCATTTCCCAAGATTTCAATGACGCCAAAAATACTGCCTTTATCCTTGTTTGCCTCTTTGTCCGGATGATATTCATAAGCATAAGCAAACCCAGGGGCATTTTTCTTGTGAGCCGATTGAATTTTTATCGTCCTTAAAATCAATTTTCTTTTCACTTGAATATTTGCCTTTATCTTCAAGTTATGATACACAAATAACACCTATTTTGCAAATCAGGGAATGGAAACCGGTATCTGGTATAAGAATTTAGTATAGAGTATTTAGAAAATGCTTTATTTATTAGCAAAAAAATTGATGGCATATAGAATTCCCGCTCAAAATACGCTATAATCAAGTTGTAATGGAGAAAAAAAATGAAAAGAATTTTAACGGGAGACAGACCAACTGGAAAACTTCATATTGGCCATTTAATCGGATCTCTAGGAAATAGGATTAAGCTTCAGAACGAGTACGATACTTTTATTATAGTCGCCGATTTTCAGGTGCTTACAGACCGCAAAGATACCGCAAAGATAGAAGAAAATATTATCGAAATAACCAAGGATTATCTGGCCGCCGGCATTGATCCTAAAAAAACCACCATTTTTATTCAATCGCATATTCCAGCCCTTTCAGAGTTATACCAAATTTTATCAAATGTAGTTACTGTCTCTAGGGTTAAAAGAAACCCAACTGTAAAAGAAGAATTAAAAGCGGCTCATATAGATGAAGCTAACATGTCCCTTGCCATGTTTTCTTATCCCGTTTCTCAGGCTGCGGATATCTTAGGCTTTAAGGCAAACTTAGTGCCGGTAGGCGAAGACCAAATCCCCCACATCGAACAAACAAGAGAAGTAGCGAGAACGTTTAATAAAACTTATGGCGCAGTTTTTCCTGAACCGGAAGCCCTTCTTTCTCCAGCCCCCAGAATTTTAGGACTGGATGGAAAAGCCAAGATGAGTAAATCCCTAGGCAACACCATTATGCTTTCCGATACCCCAGACGAAATTAGAAGTAAATTTAAAAAAGCCGTTACCGACTCGGGCCGAGAAATTTATTTTGATAAAGAGCATAAACCGGAAATTTCTAATCTCCTCACTATTTTTAGTTTCTTTAGCGCCAAGAAAATAAGCGAACTTGAAAAAGAGTTTAAAGAGGCAAGCTATAGCGAATTTAAAGCTGCTATCGCCGAGGAATTGGTAGATAAACTTTCGGAACTACAAAAGAAAAGAACCGAAATTTCCGAATCAGAGGTAAAAGAAGTTCTTAAAAAGGGCACGTTAAAGTCCGCCGAAATCGTTAACGACACTCTAAAAGAAGTCCGAAAAACAATGCAGCTGGATTACCCAAAAATATTTGGCTCTTAAAATAAATGAACCATAAGGCTTTGGAAAAATCATCATTTAAGCTAGGCAAACTTTTAACTTACTTTTTTATTGCATGCATAACGGTTATTACGGCTATGCTTCTTTATTTATCTTTTTTTAAACCCCTCGAACAAGACGAGGGTGTTTTTTTGACTATTGCCAATGGGATTGTAGAAGGAAAATCCCCATACCAAGATTATTTTGATCACAAGCCTCCCGGCATTTATTTTCTTTTAGCTTCAGCAGTCTATTTGTCAGAGAATACTGCTCTTATGGCAAAAGGGATCCTCTTTTTCTTTAACTTTATCTCGTCGTTTTTAATCTTTAAAATTGCGAATGAGTACAAAAAAGGTTCTGGTTTTTTGGCTTCAGTTCTTTTTTTGTTTAGTGCTACTTTTTTTGAAACAAATCATATTATCGCCGAACCTTTTATGGTTACCTTCTTGCTCTTAGCTTTCTTGCTTATGCTTGAATGGACGAACAAAAATGAACGCAAATACCTTGTTGGATCCGGATTGATGGTTGGACTTGCCGTTCTATTTAAACAAACCGCAATTGTCAATTTATTTATCTTTATCCCATTTATTTACTTTGCAAAGAAAAAAATTTCTGATCTTGGCTATTTTATTTTTGGTACTATTATCGTTTGTTTTCCTTTTCTAATTTATCTCTTGAGTAAAAAAGTTGTTCAAGAAGCCATAAATCAGATTATTACCGTTAATTTTACTAGCTATCCCAAAGAAAACATGTCTATGGTATTTAATAACTTGGCGCCTCCTTTTAAAAAAACACTACCAATTTGGATCCTTTTTCTGGCCTTTGTCTTTTCTAAAGGGAAAAATATTGATCAAAAAAAATTGCTTCTTATTATTTCGGCTCTTGCACCAATGCCGTTTCTCTTAGTCCGTCATTATCCTCATTATTGGTTGCAAATAATGCCTTTTATAGCTATTGCAGCAGCCATCAGTCTAGATAGCCTCATTGGGTTTAAATCATCAAAAACATGGTTAAACTTGTTTAGGGTAGCAGTGCTTTCGATTATTGCTTTAAGTTTTTTTACCAATTTTAAGTGGTTTTATTGGATGGCGAAAAACGTAGACCAACCAAAGCTAAAAGCAGAAAAAGAGGCCGCCAAAATGTTAAAGGAATTACCGCAAAAAAACATCCTTGCCGAAAACCAATTCACCGGTTTTTATCTCCTCTCCGAAAAAGAAGCTCTAACTAAATATCTTTATATTACTGAAGTGAATGAAAAAGAAGCTGCCGAAGAAAAAACGATTGAAATCCTAAAAAACAATAAGGATACAATAATTGTGTGGCCCAAGGACTTAAAATATACCTATGCCAAAAAGTTGCAAAACTACATTATCCAGCATTACCAGCCTAAAAAAGAATTTTCGCAGTTGGGAATGATTATATACCAAAATTAGAGATTCAGCATTTACCTTACCACTATCCCCGTGTTTCCAAACCAGCTCCACTTGGCCGCAAACGTATTAACATCAAAAGTTTTTGACGGATAACCATAACCAGAGTCATTTACCACAAAAGATGTCGGATTCTGAACCGTTCCGGTAAAGCCTTTTACAACCTGAACATGCATCGAGTTCACCGCCCTTATCGCTCGCCCGTTATTTTGCCACGTAACTTCGTAAGCCGGCCAAACGCCATTTACCCACCATATAATAATCGGGTTTCCGTTGGCAATTTCCTGGGCAATTCCCTGAACTGTCCAACTTTGTTTTACTTCGACAGTCCGGTATTTAGACAAAGCCTTGGCTACCGGGTCCCAATGCGATCCATAACCCCAGCCCGGAGCTGTATTGCCGTCGATATCCCCCACAAAAGCGGCATTTGGGTCGCCCCAAGTAGCGTTAGCATCTCGCCAAGTTCCCGACCAAGTTGTCGGATCGTAACCCATCAGACCAACAAATTCTAGCTCGCCCACAGAAAGGCCCCGGTAGGAAAGTGCGTCTCTGGCAGCCGCCGCCATGCACGTATAAAGATGACTCTGCCTGTAAGAAGGAATGTTTAAAACAATAGATTGCTCCTTCGTTGTAAAAATTGCGCTAAATGCCTGAATTGAATCTAAACCATAAACTGCTTTTACGCCGGAACCAATAGATACCGCATAATTTTGACTGTATAAAAAACCACCATGCGAAAACACCATCGTATTTCCATTCCAGCTAAAGCTTCCGTCTACTTTTGGCGTTAAAGCAAAACTGTCTTCGGCTGATTTATGATCCACCGCCTGATTAAAAGTAATTGAGATTTTAGTTCCGATGTCGACATTCCGAGCGCTATTTGCCGGATAAAAACCGGAGACAGTAACATAACCGATTGTAGTAAATGAATAAGAAAGACCGCTCTCAAATAAGCTTTCATCGGCCGCCTTAGCCTCTTTAGAAATAGAAACAGTGTATTGGGTATTCTTTTCCAATGGGTTTTTGGGTAGAAACTTTAGAAGCCGATTCCCTTCCCAGCTAAAACCGCCATCCGCTTTCGGGGTCAAGCTAAAAGCTTTCTCCGTAGCTTCCTTATTCATGTCTTGTTTAAATTCGACTTGAATGTTGCTATTTGCCAAAACACCGCTACCGGTTGGCGAGTAAGAACTAACACCGGGCGCATCAATGGTTCTAAAAGAACTCTTACCTACTTCTTGTTTCTCGCTTAAAACACGAGTTTTTTTAGTATTATAATTATATACCGTAAGCGTCCTTAAAACCGTCAATGTATAATCTGTTCCTTTGGACAAATTTGACTTTGGCTTAAGGATATATTTGAGGCCATCCTCCGCTACTTCTAGTTCTGCTGGCGGGCTTAATTCGAAAGAAAACTGAGCCAACTCATTATGAGACACATCTGTTAAGATAACAATCTCCTGTTTTGGCAGTACCCCTTGAACACCGTTTGCTGGCTCTACAGCGGTAACTTTAGGTATGGGAGAAGTGAGAAAACTAAATAAATAATTCTCTTTTTTAACTCCGACAATATTTCTGATTTCTGTTAAAGACACTGTGTACCTTGTCTCCATTTCCGGGGTTTCTATCGGAATAAAACTTAAAGCACTTGATCCGCTGTAAAGGTTAGTCTTAAAGTTCCAATTTCCTCCAAGCTCCGGACTGATCGAATATTTAAGATTTTCTTTACGAATAGGGCGATCAAAATTGATCACTAATGGCTTGTCCTTAGTCACTTCTGTAACACCTAGAGCAGGTTCGCTTGGAAAAACTACCTTAGGTTGAGGCACTACAATACCAGCAACTAAGCCCGCAAACCCCAGAAAAAGCCCGATATTAATATATAATTTCACGTTAACCAAAAGATAAAGAAAAATACGAAGAAAATATTTAACGCGGTACAAAAGGCTAAAGTTGGCATCAAGCTCCGGCTTTTTAATCTGCTTTAACCAATTTAATAAAAGTAAAGCATTATAAATAACCATAAGAGACATAATAATAAGAAGAGAAATTTTTAGAAAGTTGGGGTTTAACAAAAATTTAAATAACTCTTTTAGCATTTTAATTCTCTTTAAGCCAATCGTTATAAATGTCCCTTAAGGTCACATAAATAACCGGGCCCAAATCCTTTTCGTACTTAAACTGATCAACATGGTTAAAGACCTCGTTTACCTTATCCTGCTCGGCACGGTTAAACCAATGCGGATGAGAAAGATAAGTCACTTGTTTTTTATCTGTTAAGATTCCCCCCTTATAGTTTTCATCAAAACGGCTTATCATGTCTTTGGCCGAAAACCAATAAGAATCAGCCCCGTTATTCGGAACTTCCCAAACATCTAAAGCATCGTCAGATGTTTTATTTTGATCCGTTCTAGACGGCTTATAAGGCGCAGCTGTTTTAGACAAATTCCAAGGCCCCTTCTCGCTATAAAAGCTGTAAGATGTTCTCCCCGAACTATCCAACTTGATTCCTACTTTTTCTAATGACTTTAGAGTTTCTTCGTTAGCAAACCAGCCGCCAGCTCTAAAAGAGACTGGTTTCAAGAGACCTTTTTTCTCAAACCACCAAAGCGCTCGCTCCAAGATTTTAACCATCTCGGCTTCGTTGTAATTAGACGTAAGGGAACCGTAACCGTCACCACTGTCACCCCAATTTGGAGAATTTTTCGGTACCACTCCCGCATCTTTTATAAAATCATAATACATATGAAGATGCAGTCCGACTTCCTCATCCTTAACCTTTTCTCTTTGTTTTACCCAATCGGTCAGATAATCCTGCCGATCCTGAGGCATAGACGAAACATAAATTCTTGGATTAAAAAGATGGGTCATTGATAATCCGTGGTTATCGGCAATATTGGCCATAGCATTTAAATACACTTGGGAAACATCAATACCTTCCCAATCCTGAGTCCAAGTAACGTATAACGGATAAGAAACATAAAAACCATGTTTTTGACTTTTGTAGGTCTGGCCTCCGTCCTTAATAGTAGCCTGAATTTGATATTGGCCAGGTTTTAGGTCGCCAACATCAATAACGCCTTCCAAGATGTTGGCATCGCTCTTTTCTAAGCTTCCTTCTATCTCTGTTTTTAAAACCTCTACTTTTGTCTGAGGATCGGTAAGTTCGCTTGCCGTTTTTACCGAAACATTTAGAGTGCTGACGCCCGCAACTTTATCCGATTTTAAAATCCACAACCGATCGGTTTCAAGAATTGTTGGATAGTGAGCCTCGTCGCCAACCGCAGTTTCGTAACCATAACGCCATTCACCCGCCATATTGCTGGCTGGTACATCTTTTGAAACCGCATTGCCGTAATAAAGATAAAGGTCTTTTATCTCTTGGCCGGCCGGAATGGATTTCGGATTCTTAAATTTTATGGTCGTATTACTTAAATTCCAACCATTTTGAAGGGAAAATTCAGCCTCCTCAAAGCTTCCGCCATTCCAAAACACAATACGAACATCTTTCCCGTTAGGCAAAGATTTTTTTTCTTTTACTAATTTTTGATGATCAAGCGAAAATTTTAGGATTTGCCCTTTTGTAATGTCGCTAAAAGATTCTTTGTTTTTTACTATAAGCGGCCGATTAAAGGCATATTCGTCGCTCCACCAACCTGTAATTTGAGCCGACTTAACAGACTCCCTAACCTCTTCCATCGCACTAGGTACAACCATAAAAGAAACGAGTAATAAAATAAGAGATGCAAATAGAGCGTGCCTTTTTTTAATGAGGCGTTTTTTCTTTAGCGAACCATCCGACTTTAGAAAAAAGAAATTTTTTAAGTGTTTTATCTCTAACTTTGACTCTTTATAAACCTCTTCACCAAGCCTATAGATAGCCTCGCTTTTTACTGCATCTTCCTGGTCTTCGCGAGAACCTTTTATAAAGTTTAAGGTGAATTTAAAGTTAAATGGAATAAAAGTAGCGAGGGCCAGAGACAAAACAATCGTTAGAGCAAAAAGAAAAATAAATATTACAACCGAGCCAACCTTTGTGCCACCCGACATCTCATATAATTGCAACAAAAAAATATGGGTCCAAAATAAAGCATAAGAATTTTGACCCAAGACCAAAAGAAAGTCACGAAGAATCGGAATTTTTTTTAATTGTGCGGTTTTATATAACAAAACGCTTGCAAAAAAAGTAAACAAAATACCGGTCAGCAAGAATGGAATTGAAGGCGGCCATCTTAGCGAGAAAAGACTTAGATTCTTGGTAAGCCCAAAACTTAAGACAGCAATTGCCGCGGCTAGCAATCCAAAAAAAACTAAAAACTTTTTTAAAATCTGTTCTTTTTTAGAGAGAATATCAGCTGTTATCAATCTGTAGCCCCAGCTGATTCCTAAAATAAAAATAGGGAAATATTGAAAGATTGGGAAACGGTAATAACCGGGATGACCGACAAAAAACGCTTTCCACGGCACTAAAAACTGAAACATCGGCAGCCTAAAAAGCGTGGTGCCTGCGAAATAAAAACAAGCCGAAATGGCAAACGCTAAAGGAATGGATCTCGCCATTTCTTTAAAATATTTGGGGAAAAAAGCGATGAGAAACGAGAATAGTATGAACGGCGGAATGTATTCCGTGTAAGAAGGAAGGGTTCTAAAAGTTAATATATTTAAAATAACTCCCCACTTCCAAAGACCATAAGAAGTTAGGATTTGTCCGGCCATTACAAAAAAAGCTAAAACATAATAGGAGACCAGAAGCATTGTAAGCCTTTTTATAATGCGCTTCTTATCTAGATGCCAGCTTTCTTCATCTCTAAAATAAACAATATAAGAAACCGCGCCCGAGATTAAAAGAAAGGCCACAAAGCAAACAGTATTGCCAATTTTTTCTAAGGAAAGTAAAAATGGGCTTGTTGAATTATGAAAAAAATACACGGTATGAGCTAGAATCATTAATAGAACCGCTATCCCCCTTAGCAAGTCAAACAGAAAAAACCTTCTACCAGATTGGCTCATTTATACTTGCCCTCCTAGCTACGATCATTTATTATTATACACATAATCATACAGAAGCGAAACCATGACAACTAACCTAATATCAATAGTCTCCCCCGTTTTTAATGAGCAGGAAGTTATTCAAGATTTTCTAAAAGAAACTCAAGAAAACTTAAAAAAAGATTCATATGAAATTATTCTTATTGATGACGGTTCCACAGACAATACTCCAGATATTTTAAAAGCCATTGTCGTCCAAAATCCCAAAATTAAAGCTATCCGCTTTACCCGAAACTTTGGCCAGCAAGCGGCAATCATGGCCGGACTCCGGATGGCCAATGGAAAAGCAATTATCGTGATGGACTCTGACCTCCAAGACCCGCCTCAATATATTCCTCAACTAATTAAAAAATGGGAAGAAGGCTACAAAATTGTTTATGCCAAAAGACTTAAAAGGCGCGATTCTTTTTTAAAAAAATTCACTGCCTCAATTTTTTATAAGCTGCTTCATTTTCTAACCGATACTAAAATGCCAAAAAATACCGGCGATTTTTACCTCTTGGACAGAAAAGTGGTAAACGAGCTTAAGCAGCTTCCCGAAAAGTTTCTTTATTTTAGAGGTCTTACAGGCTGGCTCGGATTTAAGCAATCAGAAATCGAAATAATTCGACCTAAAAGAATGAAGGGAACAACCGGATATACTCTTAAAAAAATGATGCGCCTAGCAACAGACAGCTTGCTTTCCTTTTCCAATAAGCCCTTAAGAGCCATCACCTACCTCGGTATGATTGTTTTGATGACTGGCATAGTTTTAGGCTTGGCTCTTTTATTTAAAGCTTCTTTATTTAAAGAACAGACCTTATCTCCCATATTGCTTGTAACAATCATTATTCTTAGCGGCCTAAACCTCATCTCTTTAGGGATCATCAGCGAATATTTAAGCCGGATTTTTTTCCAAACCCAAGACCGGCCTCTTTATGTAATCGAAGAAACTTATGGTTTTAAAAAAGAGTAGAAAAGTTGGTATTATTGGCAGCGGTATCGCCGGCCTTGCTTGCGGCTATTTTCTCTTAAAAGAAGGTTTTGAGGTTGTAATCTATGAAAAAGACCAAGAGCTTGGCGGGCTCCTTAAAACGACTACAACCCAAAAGAATGTTAGAATAGAAAAGTTTTATCATCATTTTTTTAAAACCGACACTGAACTTTTAGAATTAATAAAAGATATTGGACTAAACCCTAAGGTCATCTGGCAAAAAAGCACTGTTAGCTTTTACCGTAATCATCAATTCTCCAACTTAAATACTCCCCTAGACTTACTAAAACTGCCTTTTATATCTTTTACTTCAAGGTTAAGATTCGGCATCGCAACCTTAATCCTTAAACACGCTACCAATCTAAACAGATATGAGAGCATGACGGCTAAGGAACTCGTCAGTAGATGTTTTGGTAAAGATATTTGGGACAAAATTTGGTCTCCTTTGTTTGAAGGCAAGTTTGGAATATATAACGACAAAATTGGCGCCGCCTGGCTCTGGTCAAGAATTAAAACTCGAACTAGTTCCAGAAGAAACGGCAAAGAAACCCTGGGTTATATTAAAGGAAGCCTTTGGGAACTAGTGAGTGCCCTCAAGGAAAATATTAACAATAAAGGCGGCAAGATAATTACCGGCAAAGAAATAAAAAGTATTCGTTCGTTAAAAGATAAGTTGATTATAGGAAACGAAGAGTTTGATTTTATAATAAGCACAATTCCCCTTAACGACTTCATAAAAATCGCTCCCCTTACTACCAAAGAAAAGGTTAGGCTCGGAGAAATTTCTTACCTCGGAGCTATCTCTACCTTAATCGAGTTAAAATCAAAACAAACAAATTATTATTGGAACAACGTCTTAGACTCTAAAATTCCCTTTAAAGGCATCATCGAGCACACAAATCTTGTAAGCCCCGAGGAATACAAAAATAGTCATCTACTCTATCTTAGCCATTATTTACCAAATAATTCTGCCTTCTTTAAGTCTAACGATAAAGAAATTAAAAATACTTATCTTAACTATCTGGAAGAAATCATTCCAAACATCCGCAAAGTAGTAATTAGCATCCAAGTATTTAAAGAGAGTAATGCTCAACCGGTAATTTATAGTAATTTTAGACCGCTACATAATTCCACGTCTTTAAAAAACCTCTTTATGACGAGCATGGCGCATACTTATCCATTCGACCGGGGAATGAATGAAGCCATAAAAGAAGCAAAAAAAGTTGTAAGGCTAATAAATTCTGATAATTAAGGTGAGGTTGACTGTCTTCTTAATATCCAATATACTGTAAACGTTTACTAGTTAATAAGTGAGGGATCAATGGAAGAACAAAACGACCAATTAGAGAAAAAAGGCGGCTTTAAGAAGTATTGGTGGGTTGCCTTATCCGTGTTTTTTGTGGTAATCGGGATTTCGGGCATTATCTATTTAAGCCTAATGCAGTCCAGCGAAAAGACAGCAAACAAATCTGCCACACCAACTCCGACTCCAACTAAAACCGAGCTTCAGAAAATCGAAGAAGATGAAAAAGCAATCGATACGGAAATTGCCGGAGTCGAAAAAGATCTAAAAGAAATTAATGAAAGCGAAACATCACTCGATGATGTTCCGGCTATATAGGAGGATTATATGAAAAAAACACTTTATTCATTCCTAGTCTTAGCACTCCTTCTTCCATCAGTAATTTTTGCAAGAGAAGCTAATGGAGAAGAATCAGGGAAAAATACCCCGACTCCAAGAGTAACTACTACTACCACCGAAGACGAAGATGTAAACGAAACTACTACTACAGCAACCCCGACTCCATCAAAAACAACTACCCCAAAAGTTACTCCAAAAACATCAAAAGAAAGCCTGGAAGATTCCCTAAAAGCTTATAAAGAAGCAAGCGAAGCTAAAAAGCTTGAAAAGCTTAAAACTTTCGGCACAAAAGCGGTTGATAACAGAATCAAAGAGTTAAATAACATCATCTCTCAGATCGAAAAAAATAAGATGTTGGAGAGTGCTGACAAGACAGAACTTAAGACCGACATCCAAAAAGAAATCGCAACCCTAGAAGCCCTTAAGGAAGAAATCACCAGCGCAACAGATCTCGAAACCCTAAGAACCTTAATTAAAAAGATCTATACCGATCACAAAATCTACGCTGTCGTTAAACCAAAACAACTGGCTATTTTAGCAGCTGCAAGAACAAAAGGCGCCGTCAATAAATTAGAAAATTTGGAAAAAAGGCTAGAAAAACTGATAGATAAAGCAAAAGACGATGGCAAAGACACTACCGCCGTAGAAAGCTATGTTACCGATTTTAAAGCTAAAACCGAACAGGCAAAAAGCTTAATCGATAAAGCAAAAGCTACTTTTAAATCGATGCCGATAAATGACCCCGCAAAAGCCAAGGTTTTAAGGGAAGAAGGCAAAGGATACCTAACACAAGCTAAAGATCTTCTAAAACAAGCAGGCACCGATTTAAAGAAAATTATCGCTGCTTTAAAAACAGAAAAAAAGTCCAGTAATAGTAACACAGACGATGACGATGATACTACTCCATCGACAACGCCAACACCATCTGCTACCCCAACCTCAACACCTACTCCAACAACGACCGAATAATGATTGCACTAATAATTCTAATAAAAACCGCCCAGCAAAGGGCGGTTTTTATTTGCATATCATAAAATAAATTAACCCAATTGCCACCCTTTTCTAAAAGCAATAGAAAGTATCTTTTTTCGTCATTCCCGTGAAAACGGGAATCCGGGAAAGCTTGGGAAGGAATGGGGCATCTGGATTCCCACCTCCGCGGGAATGACGAAAAAGTGGGTGGTTCAGATTTAAGACAGTACAGATTTGAATTTAAGTTTAAGCACTTGATTTTTTTAACCGATAGTTTCATTATATATATAGGAGGTAATTATTATGACGCATATTAATTTAATGAAAAAAGAAAGCCAAATTGTAAAAGAAATCGAAAGAATAGAACCAATCCTGCAGTTTACTCTTTTTAATTTTATCTTTATCATTCTTGCCGAATTTTTATCCAATCTAATAATTAATTTTACAGCTAGCCTATATTATATGCAGCACGTGAGTAATGTTTTCGCGGACCTTCAAGTAACTCACAAGGAAATATTTTCTTTTTCGCTCATTAAATTTTCCATCTTTCTTCTAATAATATACCTGGTAAACCACCAATTAATGAAATATGTTAAATTAAAAATAAACCCGGAACAATATGTATTTTCTTTCAGCGGCGTATTATCGGTAATATTTATTACGACAAATTTCAATATGAATCAGGGCGCCATGAAGAACTTTACCGATTTTAGCAGTGTAATTGCCGTGCTTTCAGTTGTAATCATTACTTTTACCGGAATCCTCCTTTCTCTTCCAAAAAAACCTAGGACAATAAGAAAAGAAGCTTAACCAAAGTTTCTTTCCACCGAGTCTAATATATTATTTAAGACGCCGGCTTCTTTGGCTTTTTTAATAGACGAATAGGTTATTATATCTCCCTTGTTTAAAATCACATTATCTCTTTTATCCAAAATAACTCTAGCTACCGGTCTTCCTACTGCCATATTAAGACGCCTGTCTTCTGTCTCCTTTTTTGCTTCCTCTTCTTTTTCTGTGGTAATCCTTGTTAAAAATTTAAAAAAACGTTCCCAGCCGTCCCTGGTACGTTCAGTAAACTCCTCTACCCTTTCTTCGATACTCGGCTTTCTTATTCTCATACTTTATTTATATCCTGTTAGAACCCGGGAACCATTATTTAAACATCCAAAATGATTATGAATATGGTAAAATAAACATTATGGAGGGTATGCTCGCCAAAAGTTTAATATTGTCTCTTCTTAAATGGTGGTATTTTGAGTCGCCGAAACAATTTTTGACACTTGCCAAAATGATTGCCAGAAAAATAATGGATAGCCTTTCTATTTCGATTATTTTAAGGACATTCTTTAGCCCTTGGAAGAAAGTCACCTCTTATAAACATAATAATTCACTAGAAGAACGAGTAAGGGCATTGGAAGACAATGCTGTTTCGAGGCTCGTAGGAGTGGTTATGAGATCGGCAATCTTAATTCTGGCTGCTCTTTTTATAGTTTTTTACATAGTAACATTGATGCTTGGCTCGATTATTTGGATCATTTTTCCGACCTTGCCGATTGCTTTAGCATTTTATAGCCTGGGATTTATTATCTCATGAATGAATCCACTACTACAAAACAAATAATCATTAATTTTAAAGACCCCATTTTCGCGCTTGCAAAAATCAATAAAAAGCTTGGCAGTCCCAGATTCAAGTCGATTTCTAATATTATTATAATAGTAGGCATCATTTTCTTTGCCCTAATAAATATCCTTAAGTTAAGCGATTTTTTGATGTTTTTTGCTATAAATCTGCTAGCTATAAGCACATTTCTTATTAACCTAAAGCTTTATTTCGACCTAAAAATTAAAAACTATGTCCCAAAAATTGAGATTTCAGTTTTAGCTGAAAAGCAAAGTCTGGGGAATCAAATCGATATCAGTCCGGTTTTAAACTTCGAAGCCGCTTTGCTTCTAAAAACAAATTGGGGCAATACCTTGGAGTCAATCTTTTTAAAAATTTGTCAAACCAGAGAAGCAAGTTTTATTTTGTATAAAGCTGGTCTTAGCACCCAATATTTTTCGGGGCTAAAAATTGATGCTTCCATAGAGGAAATACTAAAAAGAGCCCTCGAATCGGCCGCAAAAAATAACCAGCGCTTTATTTATATTAGTGATTTATTCTGGGGATTTGCCTCATCTTCTAAGATAATTCAGGATACCTTCTATAAAGCCGAACTGGACACTAAAGACTTGGAAAACCTGATATTTTGGGAAAAGACCCTGATGGCCAGAACTGAAGCTAAGAGCTTGCTTGATCCGGAAAATTGGACCTCAACCGGCGGTATTGCTAAAGACTGGTCTTCGGGATACACAATTTATCTGGATCAGTTCGGCAAAGATTTAACCAGTATGGTGTCTGGCGGATGGCTTAACTTTTCGGTTGTCTCGAGAGAAAACCTAACTAGAGAGATGGAAACCGCCCTTTCTAAGCAGCACAGCCATTTAATTATGGTTGGCGAAGCCGGCGTTGGCAAAAGAGCGCTCGTTTTAGAATTTGCCAGGAAAGTGCTGCACGGCAAGACTTTAGATCATCTTAATTTTAAAAGAATAATCGAGATTGATACAGGGCTTCTGGTCGCCGGCGCTCACGATAATGAAGGCGAGATTGAAACCAGGCTACAATTAATTCTTAACGACGCGGTAAAAGCCGGGAATGTTATCATTTTTATCGACAATATCCATTCTATTTTTATTAAAGATGGCTACGGAACAGCTAATCTTTCTCAAATCTTAATTCCCTATCTAGAATCGGGCCGGCTTCAGTTAATAGGCGCCACCAATCTCGAAAGCTGGCATAAGATAAGTGCCAATTCCAACATTTCTTCGTTATTTAATAAACTCGAGGTGCCGGAAACAGACAAAAATCAAACTTTAAAGATCCTTCAGGACTTAAGCTTCAAATTCGAATATAAATATAAGATTGCTATTACTTATCAAGGCCTGAACGAAACTTACAACCTGGCAAAAAAATATATTCCTTATGAGTTCTTCCCGGCAAAAGCAATTGATCTTTTGGAAGAAGCTGCTATTTTCTGCCAGAATAAAAGATCAAATTACTTAACCCCGGAATTGTTAAAAGAAGTGGTTTCTAACAAAACAAGCATTCCTGTTTCCGAAGCAAATGATGACGAAAAGAATGTTTTATTACACTTAGAACAATTTTTGCATGAACGGATTGTAGGTCAAGACAAAGCTATAAAGACAGTTGCTAGCGCCTTAAGAAGAGCAAGAGCCGGCTTAAAGAACGATAATAGACCGGTAGCATCATTTTTGTTCTTGGGCCCTACAGGAGTCGGGAAAACGGAAACCTGCAAAGCCCTGGCTAAAGCCTACTTTGGATCCGAAAGAAACATGTTAAGGCTTGATATGTCGGAATACCAAGAAGTTTCAGCTATTCATAAGCTTCTTGGCAGCGATCAAGAAGCTGGCGGATATCTAACCAAACCTATTAGGGAAAAACCTTTTACCTTAATTTTATTAGATGAAGTCGAAAAAGCACATCCGGACATCTTAAACCTCTTTCTTCAGGTATTAGATGATGGCCGGATTACAGATAATTTGGAAAGAACAATCGACTTTACCCACGCTATCATCATTGCTACTTCGAACGCCGGTTCGGAGCTAATTAGAGAACATTTTATGAGTAGCAATGCCGATACTCACGAGTTCGGCAAAATCCTTATCGATAAACTCTTAAAAGATGGGATATTTAAACCGGAATTCTTGAACAGATTTGACGGCGTCATCACATTTACCCCTCTATCCAAAGAAGAAATAAATGCAGTAGCCAGGCTTTTAATAAAAGGGATAGCAAGACAGCTCGACGAGAAAGGCATAGCCCTTAAGGTAACAGACGGGGCTATAAATAAACTTTCCGAATTGGGTTTCGATCCGGCTTTTGGCGCCAGGCAGATGAGAAGAGTTGTCCAAGATAAACTAGAAGATTTTATAGCCGAAAAAATCCTCGGCGAATCTTTAGAAAGAGGCGATTCTATTACATTTGATGTTGAGGATATCAAGGGATAATTAAAACATCAAAAGATTTGAATAACGAATTAAGAATAAAGAACAGAAATTCGGAATGTTTTGATATTTGAGATTTAATGATATTTCCGCTTGACTTTTAAATTTTAAACGATCCTAAAAAATTCGGTAGATAATTTCCAAATAATTTTTTTATTTTTGAGCATGAAGGTTTTATTGACTTTAAATCTGCTTACTTTAAAATAGTTATATAGAGAATGCAAAGGCCTCGAGTATATATTGGGAATAGACCTGAGGCCGCCTGGTTTCAGGTCTATTTTTAAAAGGAGGAGATATGGCTTACTACAAATCAGTATTTACAAAATTATTCAGAGGTTTTTTTCTTGTAGGCACTTTTCATCTTCTTATTGCTTTAACTTATTTTGTTACCTTTCCGGTAAGCCAAGATTTTCTGGCAAATGCCGCATCGAGTATGGATTATGGCACTATCGATAATTCCAATTTTGTATTCCTAATAAATTTTTTCATCCTTATTGCTAGTATCGGCCTTGCTATGCTTGCAAGCGTAACCCTAAAGCAGCTTGGATCGTCGAAAAATCAAATCAAAATCGCCCCACTTGTATTAGAACCGATAGAGATAGCTAAACCTCAAATTACAAAGGCCAAACAAACTCCAAAAAAGAAGATCATTATCCAGTTCTAGCTTCACGTATCTAGTATAAGGTATAAAGTATTAGGTATTTTTTAAATAACGTTTGATGATTTAATAATACCCTTATTTTCGAATAGTTATTTTCTTCCATACTTTTACCTAATGCCTTATACTAAATTCCCATTATTATTTAGATGCTTTTCGATATGCATTTATATTCTGAGAGTTCTGGCTTTTTTCGATGCCGGTTTCCCAGGGAATAAAGAATCCAAAGGTACAACCTTTTCCTGGCTTACTATCAAAATAGATATTACCTTTATGGCCCTCTATAACTTCTTTTGCCAAAAAGAGACCAAGACCACTGCCATCCGGCCTTATTTGTTGGGCATTTGATCCCCTAAAGAATTTTTTAAATATATCTTTTTGTTGATCTCCCGGCACTCCAATTCCCGTGTCTTTAACAAGCACAATCATTCCCTTATCATCTTTGTCCACAACAACAGTAATCCCGCCATCTCTTGTATAAAAAATAGCATTTTCAATAAAATTAGAGATTACCTGACCCATCTTTAACTTATCAATCATCATCTTCTTTCTCTTTCCAGTCAAAACTTCTAGTTTCAAGAATAACTGCCTCGACTCTGCCCTTTCCCTCAAATGAGCCACTTCCTCAGCCGCAATTTCCGCAATATCAATAAGTTCTCCCTGCATAAAGAATTTACCCGTATCAATCCTAGAAATATTCAAAAGATCATCAATAAGCCTCTCCATTCGGGAGGTATTTAAATAAGCCTCCTGCATAGCATTGAGCTGTGTTACCGTCAGATCGCCGAAGTCTCCCTCCACAAGCATATGAAGATAACCCGCAATAGTGGTAAGCGGCGTTCTAAGCTGATGAGATGCCATTGCCAAAAACTGATCCTTTGCCTTATCCAATTCCTTTAAATGTTCATTAGCCCTTAAAAGTTTGGCCGTTGATTTTTCGACTTTTTCTTCTAGAGTACAGGCAAAATTTTTTATTTCTTCATATTGACAAGCATTCTGAATAGCCACGGTCAGCTGATTGGATAAAATATGTAATACTTTAATGTCCTCCGGGCTGTAACTTTCTCCGGATTTCTTATGCCCAATTAACATCACTCCGGCTAAATAAGATTTTGTTTTTAAAACAAAGCTTATCCCGCTGTCATATTTCTTAAGAAGCGCTTTTCTGGGATCTGAATCGGCTAACTCGTATTCATCAAGAAGCATCTTTGTCTTAAGCATGTCAAATTCTTTAGGTGTTAGTTTTATTAGCTTTCCGAATCCAACTGCGTAAGTATCTTTTAAGTTACCTTGCTCGTCGGCAATAGCAAATAAGATACGAGAAGTTTTGATGGTAATCTCAAGCGCTCTAAATACCTTGAACAAAATTTCATGAAGTATTATTGTTGAGCTTATTTCTTCGCCGATTTCATTTAGAAATTCTTCTGACCGATATTGATTTTTGAAGAAGAACTTGTCCGTAATCTTGGCAATGAAGATTTTTATTGGCTGAAAAGAAAAAATTAGAACTAATACCACGGCAATGCGAAAAATCTGATGCCCGATGCTCACCTCTTCGCCAAAGACCAAAACATTTGCGGCATATATAAAAGCGGTATATGCAATTGCAAGAGTCATAACAAGAAGAAAGAAAGCAAATGACTTGACAAAAATTACCTTAATGTCTATCAGACGATGCTTTACAATAGCATATGCGGTAAAGCTCAAGAAAATGAGCGCTGAGTAATTGCCGATTGCCCAGAATTGGGGAATTCCCTGAAAAAAGGGCAAAATGACGTTAAAAATAAGATTTGCCAAAACCCACACGAAGAAACCAAATAGAAAATAAACGAGCTTAGCTCTTGCATTAGCTTTAGATTTAAAATAATTTACCAAAAAACGATAGGCAATATATAGAAACCAAAAAAATATCAATGAGAAATAAGCATATGCGCCCTTCCCCAAAACAGGAATAGCTCCATACTGCGTTACCGCCATGTTTTTTACCATGAAATTGCCGGAAATAGAAATAGTAAATAAAAAAAGGCTCGAAAATATTAAAAAGAAATCCATTTTAATATTTTTCTTGTATTCCTGTAAAAAAGAAGTAGAAAAAAAATAGAAGGGGATAAAGAAAAGAGCGACAACACCATATGCAATTCTACCCCAAAGCGGATCCGTAGTAATAAAAATAGAATTTCCTAAATAACATGCAAGGATCCACAAGAACAAAAAAAGCGAGGTCCAGAAAAAAAATACGTTCACCTTGAGTCTCGAGTTCGAGGAAAGAACCCAAAAACCGAGCCCCAAACAAAGTATTCCAACTACGATTGTCAATATTGCGTTAATCAAAAAAAATGTTTCTGCCATTTTTATTTAGCTCTTGCTTACTATTTGTAATATTAATAATTTTTCTAATTTTTGTCCCAATTCTCTTATTTCGATTAAGTCTTTAATGTCCTTTTTGCCGCTAATATCCTTGTAGCACTCATCCCAAACATTCATTAACTTTTCTTCTAGCCTATCTCTTTTTATCTTCGCTATAAGTTCTTCACTACTTATTGCTTCCAAATTATCGACGTCTAAAATATTAGAATCCAGCGCATAAGCAAAAATCAAGCTTGTCAAATCCTTCTCGTCTATTTCCCTTTCCCACGTACTGATCCAATTTCCAATCCTGCCCATCTTCTGTGCCTTTAGAATTATGTCTCTTATTTCTTTTAATTCTTTAGGCGTTAATCTGCCGTTTCCGGCCATTAATTCCATAATATTATAAAGCATCATTTGCATCGAGCATGGAAAATAAGTCCAGTAATTTTCCGCGCTTATTAAAAAAGGGTGGCTGCTCACTAAAATAGCAAATCTCATAGAATTAAATATCTGGTCAATTTCAAAGCTAAGAATGTTTTTAAAATCGCTATAAAAAGGAAAATTGGCTATTTTTTTATTAATATGCCGAAAAATATCTAAAGCAAATGTCGAAAGAGTATCTAAATTTTCCCTCCCTAAATAATTATCGTTAGAAATAGCTTTGTATATTTCTTCTAAAAGCTCGCTGTCTTTTTTTAAATCCGCAATATCGTCTATGATGACGACAAACATACTGAATAAAAATTTTGCTTCCTCAACGTCTTTTTCATAGCTTTTATCATAATCAACAAAAGGAGAGACATTTTTAATAACACAATAGGTAAACGGCCATATTATGTTACTTCTTACTCCGCCGGCCTTTACGTATTCATCCACCCATTTTTGAATGTTTTGAGGTAAAGGCACGCTCATCATGTTATCTAACTCAGACCTGATACTTTCCGGACTTAGTTTCGATTTTATTTCTTCGATTTTCCTCATAAATATATTTTATCATTTTAAAGCTACCGCTGAAACCAAAAAAACGTAAACAACTTTTTTCGTTCATCTTTCGCTACTTGTGTGCTTACATATTGTTCGACCTTGTGGAGAACTGCATTAAAGTACTTCTAGACCACGTTTCACTTCGCTCGCCATACCATCCGTATGGGAAGAAAAAAGCAACTGCTCAACCCCATCGTCATTGCGAGGAGTTCATACGACGAAGCAATCTCGCTCCAGTTCCAGACAAAGATCGCCACGCTCATTTCATTCGCTGAGGGTGACAGTTGTGAGCAGTTACGAATAAAATAGGTAGTTTAGGTGTCAAATGCGAAAGTCGCGTTCAGTAGTATTGGATCAATTGGATATTGTATTTAAACTTTCTAACCTCTCTAGAGCAATAATAAACCACGGCGTATATTTATCCGGATTCTCTTCCATGTCTTTTTTGAGATCATTAATGTTTACCCATTTCCAATCTGCTACTTCCTCTTTAACGGGTTTCACGTCTCCATCATACTCCCCGATTAAAGTGGCGCAAACCTCGGACTCCGCTCCCACATCTTTATAGGCGGCATGGTACTGAAACTTATCTGCCATTTTCAGTTTGCAGGTAAATCCTAATTCGTCCAACAATCTTCTTTCCCCTGCCTTCTCATAACTTTCATTCTCCCTTGGATGGCTGGCACAGGTATTGTCCCATATAAGAGGCCAAAGCATTTTTTTCTCGCTTCTTTGCTGAATCAAAAGTTCACCCTTTTTATTAAAAATAAAATCTGCAAAAGCCCGATGAAGCTTTCCTTCATCCAGATGCGCTTTTACTTTTTCTTCCAATCCAATATTTTTGTCGTTTTCATCAACCAGTATTACCTTTTCCATTTTATTTTTCCCTCTCGATTACAAAATTTGCAAGACCGGATAAAAGTTCCCGCCACTCATTTTTCGGCAAACTCTTAAGCTCGCCCCTGGCTTTTTCGACATAATTTCTAGCGATCTTGGCGGCTTTTTCTTTAGCTTTAGTTTTTTTAATTAATTCGATCACTTTTTTTACTTCGCCCTCTGTGACCGGATGATTGCTGTTTAAAACGCCATGAATTTTTTCTTTATCCTCGGCACTTAATTCCTCCAAAGCTAGAAGGATCACCACGTTGCCTAGTTTTTTTTCAATAATATCTTTGCCGACCTTTTTGCCAAACGATTTTTCATCCGCAAAAATATCCAAAATGTCATCTTGAACCTGGAAGGCCATTCCCAAATTAAAACCATAATTTCCAAGCATCAAAATTTCCTGCCAGTGTCCGCCGGCACAAATTCCGCCAGCTTCACAACTAGCCTTTAGCAAAACAGCCGTTTTTTTACTTATCATTTCAAAATAGTCTTCTTTAGAAATGTTTTTATACCTGTTTTTTGTAACAAAAGGCTCGTTCTCCCGTCCGGAACGCTCAAACGAAACATCAGTAATCTCACCATCAGCAATTGCCTTTAGGGTTTTAGCTAGAAGCTCTGTTAGTCTAGAAACATTGGGAGATTTATTTGCACCCTGAAAAACAGAAACTGCATAATCTATTCCGGCACACTGTGCCATGGAATTTCCGTATTTTGCCCAAACGGTCGGCTCATTCCTTCTAAAATCGCTGTGGTCGATCATGTCGTCTATAATAAGAGTGTAATTATGAAGGATTTCTAACGATGCGGCCGCATGAATGACATCTTCCAGCTTTCCTCCCAAACAAAGACAAGAAGCAATGGCCAGACCCGGTCTAATTCTTTTTCCCCCAACCTTCATTTGGTGATCCAAAAGCTCATGATTTCTTGCACCAACACCATCGTTTAAAAGATCTAAAATTACCGGATCAACCGCTTGGCTCCACTGGGTCAAATAAGTTTTTACGCTTTCTTTAGTAATAGGCATATTTTTCCTTTCCTACGGTGTCGTAACCAGCATTCTTTTCTTTGGATCTGCCTTTATTATAGATTTTATCGGAATTCTAAAGCCAAAAACCGAACCCTTGGAACTAGACCTAAAGATTATCTCGCCGCCATGATCTTCCACTACCCTTTTAGCCAAATAAAGGCCAAGGCCATTACCATCCGGACGCAAGCGCCTGGCGTTATCCGCCCTGTAGAATTTAGAGAACAATTTATTTTGCACTTCTTTTGGAACACCAATGCCGGTATCAATTACCTCAAAGACAAATTCGTGTTTATTGGCCGCGGCTCTTACAGTCACTCCGCCCTTTTCTGTATAATAAATCGCATTATCAATAAAGTTCATTATGACCTGACGAATCTTATTCTCATCGGCCTGAACGGTTGACATCTTTTTAGGGCACTCAAACTTAAGCCACAAGTTTTTGGTTCTAGCCTGATGCGCTAATTGTTTAACTTCATCAGCAATCATAACTTTCATATCAAGATCCTTGGGATCGATAAAGAATTTGCCCGTACTCATTCTGGACACATTTAGAAGATCATTAATTAAAGTCACCATCTTATTAGCGCCCTGAAATGCCTCATTTATAAAGTCAAACTGGCCAACCTTGATTTCTCCCGCATCCCCTTCTAAAAGCATGGATAAATAACCCTTAATAGCTGTAAGCGGAGTGCGCAGCTGATGAGATGCCATGGAGATAAACTCATCTTTTGCCTTGTCAAGTTCTTGCAGATGGTCGTTAGCTTCGCGAAGTTTTTTGGTCTGACGCAAAACCTCCGCCTTCAAGGTGATGTTAAACTTCTGGATTTCCTCATACTGCTTGGCCCGCTGCATCGCCATGGTAATTTCCGGCTCCACAATCTCTAAAATCTGGATATCTTTTGCCGCATACATATCCCCCGACTTTTTTTCACCCAAGAACAAAATGCCGGCAAATTGGTGATCCTCCATAAGCCTAACGGCTACCGAAGTCTCATATCTTCTTAAAATAGATTTGAGCCTGCTTCCTTCTTCTAATTCGTCATATACTGCAATTGGAAAGCGGCTTAGATATTTAATGTCGCCGTATTCAACTTCCGGCGCTTTTTTGTAACCGATAGACTGAACAGAATGAATATGCCCTTCCTCTACTACTACAAACATGCCTTCTAATATTTTAAATTGCTGCAAAATATGATCTAAGCTTTTATAAAGAAGCTCGGTTAAGACGATATTGGTACTTAAGATATGGTTAGTTTCCCTAAGAAAAGCATCCGGATCATACTGCTCTTTAAAGAAAATTTTATCCGTAACTTTGGTAAGAAATCTCCGTAATGGCTGAAAGGTAAAGGCCATTACCATGGCAAGAATGATTTGGATGATTGTATGCGTCATAGAATAACCCTGCTCCGGAAAAAACAATCTCTGAACTGCAAAAATCGTAGTAGCATAACCCCCGGCAAGAATGATGACAAGCAGCGTATATGCCAAAGATTTGGCAACCACCATCCGAATGTCCATAAGACGATGTTTAACAATGGCGTAGGCTATGCCACCAATCATAAAAACAAAACCATAAATCCCTAAACGATTAACTGTTTCATTAACTATCAACAGCCTAGGTATGATTAGGTTAGTTGAAATTGCAATTGTCGCAGATAAAGATAACCCCATTGTTATATAAAGTAATTGCGACCTAGCCACTCCTCGAGAAGAAGACAATTTTTTAATAAGAATAGTGATTCCCACAAGAGATAAGGCAATTAACATGACAGAATAAATAATAAATAAAGGACCCTCTTGAAAATCTATGCCCATATCTTTAGAAAAATGTACGCTCTCAATAATGTACGATGAATAAGCTAATCCAGAAAAAACAATTGAAGCTATTAACGATACTATCCAAAGAGTATTCTTTATCTTACTCTCAGACTGAAAAACCAAGCAGAAAGAAAAAAAGGTAAACGATGTGATTAGACCAAATGCAAAATCTGTCCTTACAAGATAACTAACTAAAGCAACATTCAATGTCTCGCTTTCAAAAAAAATAACCAATGACCAAATAGATAACGCTAGTGTAAGCAAGAAGAAGATAAGGTTGGAGGGTTTTTTTGAATTTCTAGAAAAAACCAGGAGACCAAGAAACAAATTTAGAGAGACCGCTATAATTAAAAGCGCATAACTAATCATAAACAATTCCTCGTCTCCAATTTTTAACATAAACATTCTGAATTTGGTTTTGCTTATCAGGAAATTTTGAATTACTAATTATATCGATAGCCTTTTTTTCAACACCTTTATATTTTAACTGTAATACATTTATTAATTCATTGCCAACAAAACCTTTTCCTTTACTCTGATGATAGAAATTTAAATAACTATAATCTAATAGCCCTAGCCTTAAAAAGTACCACACAGATATGAGCAAAGAACAAGGAATATGACCCTCTTTATTACTAATATAACTTAAGTAACTTCTTTTTGCTTTACCTTCGTTTATTAATTCAAAAAAAGGCTCTTTAAGCTTAACTAGCTCGGACTCAAATAGTACAAAATCTGGCATAACGTTTGAATGCTCGAGATTGGATAAGTACTTATCTATGTTTAATTTCTGCCTTGTCGGATTATAATCATCAATTAAAAGTGCTAGACTATAAGACAAACCTTTTTCGCCAATACTTATGGTTATGTCCTTAACTGCCGGGATCATACCATGAGAACGAATATTTTTTTCATCAATATAAATATGAGCAAACTCAATGCTAAAACTTTCCAATTATTTGCCTCCCAAAATTAGCTTAAGCAAAAATTGGTTAGTTGCTGCTTTTTCAAATAACCAACCCCAAAATTTAGGAAAAGGAAATGAATAAAAGGGATTTGTTGCCTTAAATAAAACACCATAATTACCACTTTCTTTGTCTCCAACAAAACCATTTTCAACTAGCCTAACTTTCTCTAATCCGAAAGATTCATACATCCGAATTTGCGGGTCAAGCGCAACCTCTTTACCATCCTTTATAATTCTCTTGCTATAATATTCCTCTGGAGTCATTTCCTGTCTAAACTTATGAAAGTCTGGCATTCTACCACTAAAATATGCCATTTTTTTGCGTTCTGCTATTAATTTCCTCCCCGCCGCCGCAAAAAGCCTATCTACCAATTCCAAACCTCTAACGTCAGGGCTTGTTGTTAATGCAACACCATAAACATACCTACCGTTAGAATCAAATGTAGTATCAAGTGTCCCATTATCAGTTGAGTCCTCCCAAGATGTAAAATCCTTAATTCCTTTATTGGTAGGCATTAGGCTTAAAATTCCTTTAACTTTTCCATCCATATCAGCAACAAAAAACCATTCTTTACTATTTTCTATCCTTTTTCCCATCATCTCCCCAGTAGCCGTAACTTCTTTAGAAATGTCACCATACCTATCATTATCAACCTCTAGTATGTCCTCCAGATCTGATATTTTAACATTTCTTATAATAACTTTTTTTCTATTGAAAATCCTATTGAATTCTAGCGGAATGCTTGCTATTAACAAAACAATAGATAGTTCAACAAATAGTAATGAAGAGATTAAAGGAGGCAACTTATCCCATCCACTAACCAATAGATAGGCTGGAGGAACAAAAGCAGCTATCCTGTTCAACGTAAATCCCGTATACACTAACTCATTTTCGAATGTTACGTTCTGAAAATCTAAATTAAAAATATGATTAAGGCGCAATTTTATAATACCACTACCAAGAATCATTAAAATAATGCCGATATTAAAAAAAATCTCACTAATAATTAATATGGTTAAAAAAAACATTGGATCAATACCGTATTGCTCATTAACAACGTTAAAACCTTTTACAATAATTTCAAAAACTAGCCAACCAATGATAACAAGGGTTGTTAACAATACTATCTTTGAAAGTCTTTTATTTTTCCCTAGTTTCATAAATAAATCTGGTTACTTTCATTATTTTTTTATTTATACTCATGCCCAATCTCCCTCGCTATCTCTGACCACTAGCAAATCACGCACTATTTCTTCCATCATTTACTATTTATCCCATTATACCCTACTTACTCTAAATAATTAAATACAAATCCTTTTGCTAAATATTCTTAAAAAAAGGGGCAGTTCTCTCTTTAAATATTAATCTCCTATTTTATTAATAACCAATCGCCTACCCACACAAATAACAAAAATAGCCTCCAAAATCCTGCAACATTTGACACCTCCCGAATCTCGCCAATCAATTATTTTAGGATGACGGATTTTCTACGATCGTGGTAATTACGTCATTTAACAAGGCGCTCGCTTTATGAATTTTATCCTAATAACCGCTAAACTTTTTCTTGACGTTCCAATAGTTTAGGATTACAAGTTTAAAAACATATGTAATTATCGTAATATAATGACACGCCCATCTTTAAGAAGAGAAAAGCTATTTTGATAAGCAATGACTAACTAAAGGAGCTAATATGAAATTTGCGGTTGCTACAAAAGCTGTTATCTTAAATCCAAAAGGAGAAGTTTTAATACTAGTAAAGAGCAATAAAGATGAAATTAACCCGAAAACTGCCGATATCCCTGGAGGACGTCTAAAATTCAGCGAAAAAATTGAAGATTGCTTAAAAAGGGAAATTGAGGAAGAAACTAGTATAAAAGAGATCAATATCATAGCACCTTCCAAAACATGGAGCCTAATAAAAGATGATATGCATCTTGTAGGAATCACGTTTGCTGTAACTACTAATACCTATGAAGTTAAGACAAGCTTTGAACATGAAAGCTTTTCTTGGCTATCGCCAGAAGAAATTTTAGAAAGCAATCTTTCGGATTGGATAAAAGAAGAAGTGAGGGCAGCATTAAAAATAGCCAGCCAAAACTAAAAAACGGCCCCAAAGCCGCTTTACTACCTTAATCTTTCTTAAGCTTATGCCATCTCCGGCATTTGAATGAATTTCCTAATTTTTTTTATCTCTAGACCTTGTTCATCTTGCCGTTCAATAACAGCATTTAGTTTTCTTTCTATTCTATCATTGCTCATTTCTAAATTCTCAACCCTTTTTTCTAACCCACCCATACTATGCTCTAATTTATCCATTCTGTTCTCTAACCCGTCCATCTTATCTTCCAAACGAACAATATGCGGCAAGACAACTTGCTCGAAACCTTCGTTAAATAAATTAATCATCTCTTTCTTATCCATAAAAATAATATACCTTCTGTTAGGACCTAAGTCAACAAAAAATTAGCCGATCTAAAGAAATGTACACACCCGGTGTGTACAGCCTAGACACAAAAGCAATTACTAAGGCTAAGTTTTGTGCTCGTACTCATGCCCAATCTCACGCGCTATCTCAGGCATTAAGATGTCGTGCACTATTTCTTCGGGTGTTTTGTCAGCAATTTCTTTATAGGAAATCGGTTCCAAGAATTTAACCCTACAAATCCGCTTTATTCTGGGAAACTTATGATGCCTTCCAAAAACGTGATGCGAATTTTCTATAGCTACAGGCAAAATATCTACCTGATTTTGCAGAGCCATTCTAGCCACGCCCCTATATGCCTTAAGCGGTTTTCCATCGTAGCTCCTGGTTCCTTCCGGGAAAAGAACTAAGATATGGCCTCTTCCTAAAACATCAGCCGCTGCCTGATAAACCATCTTCTTATCTTTACTAAAACGATCCACCTTTATTTGTCCGGTTATACGCATAATAAACCTAAAGAAAGGGTTTCTATAGATCCAGTCTGCCGCCAAAAAGAAAAGTCTTCTTCTAACCGCCGCACCAAGAAATGCAAAATCCAAATAACTCGCGTGATTAGCTGCAATTATAATCGGCCCCTTTCTGGGAATATTATGCTTTCCCTCAACCCTTTCTATCCAAAAAAGTTTAATCAGGGGGCTTAAAAGAATTTTTAGAACTCGATACAGCATACGCTTATAATACCATTATATGTCTTTTTAAGAAGTTACTGGATTCCCGCCCCTTCCATCTTCGCTAAAGCTACGCTGGACAGGTCGCGGGAATGACACGAGAGAGACTATCTAGTAAGCCTTGGCAAAGATTACTCGCTTGTCAGATTTTTGGCTGCAGAGAATGCATTTACCTTCTTCTTCTTTCTCGTCAAAAGGAATGCAGCGGATAGTGGCTTTGGTTTGCCGCTGAACTTCGGCTTCACATTCCTCGCTACCGCACCAATGAGCCCTTATAAATCCGGGGTTCTCCTCCAAAATATTCTTAAACTCATCCCAATCGTCAGTAATATGAGTGTTGTTACTTCTAAAATCCAAAGCCTTTTTATAGAGATCATTTTGGATAGTTTCCAAAAGATCATTTGCATAGATGCCTATCCTCTCGTCGCTTACAAATTCCTTTTCTCCAGTATCCCTTCTTACTACAACCACCGTATTTTTAGCGACGTCTTTCGGTCCGATTTCTATTCTTACCGGCACTCCTTTTTTCTCCCACTCGTAGAATTTAGGACCCGGGCGACCTTCTCTGTCATCAATATGAATGGTGATGCTTTGATCCCTTAAAGAATCAGCCATTTCTTTAGTTTTCGACATCACCGCTTTTTTATCTTCTTCGTTATCCCAAATCGGCACAATTACCGCCTGGACGGGCGCAATTTTTGGCGGCAACACCAAACCCTTATCATCACTATGAGTCATAATGAGACCGCCAATTATTCGGGTACTCAAACCCCAACTTGTTTGCCACGCATACTGTTCTTTTCCATCCGAGTCCGAAAATTTGACATCAAAGGCCTTAGCAAAGTTTTGGCCCAACATATGAGACGTGCCGGACTGAAGAGCCTTACCGTCTTGCATCATGGCTTCGACAGTCGTTGTGTAAACCGCTCCGGCAAACTTTTCGGATTCCGACTTAAAGCCGCTAATTACCGGCATAGCCAAGTAGTCCTCTGCAAATTTCTTGTAAACGCCTATCATTTCTAGTGTCATTTCAGACGCCTCTTTTTCTGACGCGTGAGCCGTATGCCCTTCCTGCCACAAAAATTCGGTGGTCCTTAAAAATGGCCTAGTCCGCATCTCCCACCTAACCACATTTGCCCATTGATTAATAAGAAGTGGCAAGTCCTTGTAAGACTCGATCCATCTGGAATAAGTGTCATATATTATAGTCTCCGACGTCGGACGAACAATTAGCGGCTCATCCAGCTCCCCGTCCGGAATTAACTTGCCGTTTTCTTCTTTTAGTCGATGATGGGTAACAATAGCGCATTCTTTGGCAAAACCTTCTACGTGCTTAGCCTCTTTTTCGAAAAAACTTTTAGGAATAAATAAAGGGAAATAAGCGTTTTTGACCCCCTTTTCTTTAAACATCCCGTCTAACGTTTTTTGTATATTTTCCCAGATGGCGTAACCCTCCGGCTTTATAACCATGCAGCCTCTAACAGGCGAGTTATCAACTAAATCAGCCGCTTGAATGACGTCTAAGTACCATTTTGAATAATCTTTTTCTCTGGAAGTTATCTTTTTATCCATTTTTTCCTTTGGTTTACTTAAGCATTTTACTAAATAATTACCCAGATTCCAAATCGAAAAGTAAATATACTTTTCTTAAATCCCAAACTCGCCTTGACGTATACTCGTCAAAGTAAGATAATTTGGTCATGAAATCAACCGGACTATCAACCAAAATAAACGAAAAAAGAAAGAAGCAACCCCTGCACCGAAGCTTTCAAAGTGCTTTTAGAGGCATAAAACACGGCACGGAAGAGCGTAATTTCTTGATCCATTTATTTTTTGGTTTTTTAGCCATCAGCCTTTCTTTTGTCTTTAACTTAGATTTAATCGAAAAAACTATCATTGTGGTTCTAACCGCTCTTGTCTTGGGGGTAGAGCTCATCAATTCCGCCATCGAAAGATCTTTAGATTTTATAACTACCGAGCATCACCCCGAAATTGCTAAAATTAAGGAGCTGATGGCCGCTGTAGTTTTAGTGTTTGTTGTAGCTGCCTTTGTTGTAGGTGTCCTCATCTTCTCAAAAGCAATATTTCTTAAATAATTATGAGAAAAAAATATTTAAAAAAGTTTCTTGTAGATTCGTTAATTATTATCACGGCAATTATCGTAACGCTTGCCGTAATCGTTCATGTTTTCCCGGTTTTATCTATTGATGTCGAGATTTCTAGAAAAATTCAGGAGAACGGTGGTTCAATCCTTCTTGAGGCCATGAAGCTTATTAGTATGTTTGGAAATGCCGCCGGATTGCTTACGACGGTAGCTTCAGCTTCCGCCATTTTTTATTTTTTTTCTTATCGCCGAGAGGCATTATTTCTCATTTCAACCATAGCCGTAGATGCTGCAACGCTGGCTATAAAATATATTGTCAACCGTCCCCGGCCCGATTCCAGTCTGGTTAGCATCTATGCCAAGGTTACGGACCCTGGCTTTCCAAGCGGACATGTTGTACATTACACCGTTTTTTTCGGCCTGATTTTTGTTTTCATGCTGCGCCTTAAGAAAATTCCTATACTCACCCGAATTCTTATAAGCTATATTTGCCTTAATCTGATTTTTTTAGTACCGATTTCCAGAATTTATCTGGGCGTACACTGGCTTACCGACGTTATCGGCGGATATTTAGTAGGACTGTCTTTTCTTATTGTGCTGCTATACTTATATTTTTATCCTAAGACTTTAAAAAAGCTATCCAAGAGATTTGACATTAAATAATATTCATAACATACAATCTCTAGTTTAATAAGATGTAAAAAGCCAGGTGCAAATAATTCACCTGGCTTCTTGCCAAAACTCTAGCCTTTAATATGGCTTTTCTCCGATGGCTGCAATATACCAACCATCCGGTCTACCATACTTTAGGGTAGCATAGCGAAGATAATAAACATCCGTCTGAACCGGATTTATATCTTTGTCGGACAAACAATCATGAAGGGGTTGATTAATCTTTTCATATTTGACCCTAAAAGTAGCAATTTGCGGTCCAAATAGATCGCTGCCATTGCCCTTATTTTCAACCCTCTTCACGTCAACAATTTCGTAGGTATATAGCTCAGCTGAAAAGTACTTATTATCGTCAATGAAGGCAGGACGTCTCTCCGTGTAAAAATACTGCTCACCGAGCGGGGTACGACTTACCACATACGTCGGATCCAAGCCGTTAACGTCATGCGCACGGTGCTCCTTTACCTTCTTGTCGATAATAATAAATCCTGCATGCTGTAATGCCTCATACATTTCATACCGGGTTTCAGATGTGAAGCGATACGGTTCCCAACCGGTACTAATCTTCACACCCTCATGGGTAACGTAGCGAGGAATAAGCTGAGTATCAAGCCTAATTATCTTATCCGCCAACTTTGGAGTCAGCTGTCCCAAATTCGAATCCTCGGTTGTCGTGGTCGCTGGCGCCCCATCATTCTCTACAGAATCACCGCCATCGTCACTTTGCCCTACTACTCTAAGGGTAAGGGATCTGGTATTAGGTTTATTCCCAGAATCTTGTGACTGATAAAAAACCCTACCAGGACGAGCATCAGGAGACAACAATATAGCTTGACTTAAGTCCCACGCTCTAAAATCAACCTCGAACCCATCAGCCTGGGCTTTTTTCTCTGCGTCATCGACATTCATTCCTAAGTAACTCGGCACAATACTTACCAAAGCTACCGTAGTGGTCGTTGTTGGCTGAGCGTTCTTGGCTTTTGTCTGTTTCCCTTCCCCATTACATCCTACGATTACCGTCGCCAGAATCACAACCACTAACAGAAACAAGAATCTCTTTCTCATCTGTACTCACCATCCCTTATAATCGATAACTACACTGTAACCATCAACAAAACCCTTGGATCAACTCCTTCCCCAATATTTTTATTCTATATGTTAAAAAGCTTATCCAAGCTTGGCTTTTTGTTGCCTGCTAAGAAAACCATTAAAACACAACCCGCCCCTTAAGTCAAGGACATTTTACTTATGCAAAGGGATTTATTAATAAGTGATTATGAAAACGTAAGAACCCGAAACGCCCCGCTTTTTAAACAAACCTACATTATTACCGTCATCCTGAAACAAGTTCAGGATGACGTGTTTAGAGACTTTCGGTTTAAAAAGTGAGGCGGGTCAGAGCGTAAGAACATTTACTTGGAAAAACATAAGTAGTTTGGTATAGTTGGCAAATGAAAAATGATAATACAAACCAATTGTTCGCACTAATTGGCGTAACCGCCTCCGGAAAGACTGAGCTTGCAAAGCACTTATGCAAGAAACATGGTTTTTTTTACATCCCATCGATTACCACAAGACCACCGAGAGGTGATAATGAAACCGATTATAAACACGTAACAGCAGAAGAATTTGAAAGATACATCAAAAATAGTGAACTCTTAGAATATACCCATTTTGCCGGAAATTACTATGGAAAACTTAAAAAAGATGTTGAAGAACATCTTGAAAAGGGCCACTCTGTTTATACTATAACATTCGATAGAGTTAAAGAGCTAAAAGGCTTAATCAATCATGTAAAAATTATTTGCATCCACCCTAATGATCCAATTCCCGAAACTGTCGGAAAAAGACTTAAGGATCGCGGTCATCATGAAGAAGAAATTAGCCGCAGAATAAAAACTGTTTATGATGAGTTAAAACTAATAGATGGTTTAAAAGAAGACGGTTTTATCGACTATCACATTACCACCAAAGAAGATGATTATAATCACGCTATTGAAGAAATAAACAAAATCGCTGAAAAACATAAGTAACCCTATTTTTGAATAAAAAGTTTATTCAAAAGCATTCTTGCTGATTCTTGAATAAAAATGAGTCGTCGGGTCTTTATCATCCAGTATGTTTTAGAAAGCTAAGTAGCTTAATAAAATACTAAATCATAAAGCCCCGACGACTCTTCGCAATTTGAAACTACTGCATCTCTAATCTAGCCATGTATGTTTCGTTAGATCCGCAAACCTTGATTTCCTTTACAATCATTCCCTTCTTTACCTCCTCTTGAGACTTCTCTGCCAAAATCGAATATCGCTTTGCGCATTCTCGCCAGACATATACAACAGTCTCGCTGTATCCTTGTTGTTCTCTCATTTCAGCAATTAACCCGGCTACTTCTGCGGCCTTTCGAATATCCAAACCGCAAAGGCATTCGAATTCGCTCTCAAGAGCACCATTCAAATCACCCTCCATAAGCGCCTTGCTGAAAACGTTCGGATTAATGACAAGCGGCATCCGTACCCCGAGAAAACCGGGACAAGTCGTTAAAAGCCCCTTCTTTTGAGTCTCTAAATCCAGCGTCCCATAAAGCCGCGCGCAACGATCTTGAAACTTCTTCGATAAATCTTTTTCTCCCTTATTGTTAAGATAAATGGCCAAGCCAAAATCCCTTTCGATCGGCGAAAGCGGCATTCTCGAGATCCTGCCCGAAGAAATGGCAGCCGCACTTTCAAGCGCGTTCATAGTGACTTCCTCTCTTGCCCTCTCCGAACATTCTTGTACATTTTCCCGCAACGCAAGATACATTGCAATAACCCCTTTCTTAATAAAATCTCCAAACATTGCCGATCATTTTGATTTTTAAAAACGTTGATAAAAACTATATATTTAACCGTCGCCGGTAGTATATGTTAAATAACTAAGTTTAGAAATAAAATAGAGCGCATGCAGAATTGGCTATACCTTACCATAGAATCAAAAATCATCAAGTCTTTTAGAAACGGTTACCTTATTAGCTATTGGACAAGAAATAGAAATGGGAAAGAGGCGGGTTTTAAGAGAACTAGTTTATAAGTATCTGCCAATAGTTACTACGTAACTAATATGTTAGCGGATACTTATAAGCTAATTCTACTTTCCACCGCCCCTTTTTTTCGAGATTCTAGATGCACACGATTGGAATGCATATAATATTAGCCAGATGGGATTTTAAGCTGATTATAGCTTCGGGACAATTGCAGCAGTCATCAATATTTTCTACCTGTAACAACCGCCTGACATCCTGACGCCGCTCTTTAACCAAGCTCTTATAAGCTACCTGTGCATTATCCGTCTTTAATATTCTACAAGTGTCGTAAACAATCTTGGACGCTTCTTCTAAACCTGATTTACACTTTTCGTATCTTGGACACGGCTCATCTTCATTAAAATTCGGCGCTTTCGACGGGCTTAAATCCGATTTCATAACTGCTACCTCCTTAGCTATATAAGTTGCATTGCCAAAGCTTACACCAAAAACCCAATCCTAATTTCCTAAAGATTGATAAAGAACAACGAGAAGTATTTCTTGTAACCATTCTATCATAAGCATTACAGATAGTACAAATTACCGGCCTACATCCTCACACTGTATAGGTCTTCTATTTTATCGGCATATTTTTCAAGGATAACTCCTCGTCTTAGCTTCATTGTCGGAGTTAGAAGGCCATTTTCCACAGTAAAAGACTCGGTAGAAATAATGAATTTTTTGATCTGCTCTATTTTCGAAAAATGTTTAAGCTGCTCATTTATTTCTCCGGCTAATCTCTCCTCAATGTTTTCGCCAAATTTTTCTATTGCTATCTCTGATGGTACGATTACTGCCCCAATATGCTTAAACCCGTCTCCAAACATAAAAGCCTGATCAAGATAAACGCTGCTTTCCAAGGCTTCTTCTATTGGAACCGGAAAAATCTTCTTGCCAGTCGTAAGGACAATGATTTCTTTTTTGCGGCCCGCTATTTTGAAAAAGCCATCCTTGTCTACATTACCCAAATCACCAGTTTTAAACCAACCGTCTTTGGTAAAGGCTCCTTTTGATGCCTCCTCGTTTTTATAATAACTTTTCATAACGTTAGGCCCTTTAACTAAAATTTCCCCATCACCCGAGATCTTAACCTGAACATCTGTTAGGGCTGGACCAATAGTACCATATTTGTAGTTTTCATAGCGGTTGCAAGTTACTACCGGAGATGTCTCCGTAAGGCCGTAGCCTTCTAAAACCGGCATCCCCATTGAGTCAAAAAAATCACCTAGCCAAGATGCCAGAGATGCTCCGCCGGAAACAAAAAATCTAATATTGCCGCCAAAATTCTCTTTTATTTTTGAAAATACAATTCGATCTAGTAACTTGTATAAGACAGTCGAACGATGCTTTTTGTCCTTTCCGTAATCCAAGGCAAATTTTAAAATCATCTTTTTTACCGGACTTTTGGAAGCGTTCGCCCATACTTTCTCGTAGATTTTCTCGTACAGACGCGGAACAGCAAGTATAACCGTAGGTTTTTCTTCTTTGGCATATTCACTTAATTTAGAAATGTCTTCGATATAAGTAATGGAAGCGCCGGCAGCAAGCGGCACATAATAGCCGGCGGTTCTCTCGAATACATGAGATAAGGGTAAAATTGATAGAAGCTTGTCTTCCGGATAAAGTTTAACCGCCTCCAAAACTGCATAAATATTCGAGATAAAATTAGTCTGGGTTAATTCTACGCCCTTGGGATGGCCCGTAGTTCCGGATGTGTAAATAATAGAGGCTACATCACTAGAATTTATGTTTTTAAGCCTCCTCTCTAGCTCATCCCCGGTATGATAATGGCCGGATAATTTAAGAGTCCCCACAAAATGCTGGCCGTTAAATTTTTTTATTAGATCTTGCTCTCCAGTTAAAGAATCATCCAAAAAAATAATCGGAATTTTTTTATCCAATACCCATTCAATTTCTAAAACTTTTTTTAGAGCTTCGCGATTAGAGACGACAATTAAGGCCGGCTCTATTTCATCAACAATCTGTTTAATTTGAATACTGGTCAGGATATTATGAATCGGAACATTAATCGCTCCGGCGAACTGAATCGCCAAGTCTAAAACAACCCATTCCGGCCGATTTTCCGAAATCAAAATTACGGGGTCCCCTTTTTTGACGCCCATTTTTTCAAGGGATAATGTAAAATTACCCACTAAGTTCTTAAGTCTCTTGTAGGGGATTTCATCGAACAAATGGCCTTTTTTATAATAGATCGCCGGACGATCCGGAAATTTATCGGCCGTTTCTAAGAATAACTTTGGAATAGTATCGATTGTTGTTTGATCCATAGTCTGCCTTTAGGGTAGATTATAGGGTAAAAAAGGCTAAAAGACCAGTACCGCCTACTATTTCTTACCCCCAAACTTAAAAATAGAATTTTAAGCTGCAGGCGTATTTTTGTTTAGCGAAGTATTTATAAACGTCTTAAAATCCTCAACCGTAACATTTCCTCCTTCGCGTCTTGCCACTTCTTTACCATCCTTAAATAAAACAAAAGTTGGAGTTCCTTCTATCTTATATTTGTCAATATACTCTCTATTCTTTCGAATTTCGAGCTTGCCGAATTTAACTTGGTCTTCCAGTAGATTCGAGGTCTCGGTAAAAATAGGTGCCGACTGAATGCAATGCCCGCAAGTGGATGTATAAAAATCAACCAGAACAGGCTTATCGGATTCCAGAACTTCTTTATCAAAATTGTCTGCATCGAATTTAGTCTCATTTGGACCGAGCTCATCTGCCGCCGTTTTTACTTCAACCACCTCAACCGGTTTTTCTAAAGCACTATTATTTTGAGTAGAATAAAAAAAATAACCGCCAACACCCATAAGAATAATAACAAAGCTAATCGCATAAAGAGTATTTTTTGATTTTTTCATGAAGTATCCTTTTTAATAGTATAAGAATTATAACAAAGTTTTTTTAAATTACAAAGGGGCGATATAAGACTGTCGACAAGACTGCATGTTGTCAAATACGGTTTTTTATAGTATAATTTCAAAGTTGACAATTAATTAAAAAAATCGGAAATTACTAGATGCAAACTCTTCATTTAAGTTTGCTGGTTCCTATTTCCCAATCGAGCCCCCTTAGCTCAGCGGATTAGAGCGTCTGGCTTCGGACCAGAAGGCCGTAGGTTCGAATCCTACAGGGGGTACCAGATTGACAGAATTAAGTATAAAGAAGCAGGAATTAAGAAGATTAAAAAACCCTTTATTCATTATTCTTAATTCTTTATTCTGAAAATATATGGTGGCTGTAGCTCAGTTGATAGAGCTCCGGATTGTGGTTCCGGCGGTCGCGGGTTTGAGCCCCGTCAGCCACCCCAGTTTGAAAGGAAGTAGGAATTAGAAAATAGGAAATAGATAGCCCGATAAAATATTATTTCCTAGTTCTTATTTTCTATCGACTAACAGATGCCCCGGTAGCTCAGGGGACAGAGCGGCTGCCTTCTAAGCAGTAGGTCAGAGGTTCGAATCCTCTCCGGGGTACCAGAAAAAATTATAATCATTTGGTAGATAAAAATTATGACTCTTCGTTTCCAATGGAGGTTAGCGTAGGTTCTGTAACAGCATATTGTCGGATACCAGCGTCTCTCATGATTTGTGAAAAACTGGTAACATTATTAGAAATAAAAACCTCGTCCATATAGCCAGTAAAATAATTTGCGTAAGGTTCAGAATGTCCTCGACCCATGTTAAGCGCCTGAGTAAAAGTCGAGAAACCGGAATTTGTAAGGCTCTTTATCCCAGAAATCTTGCCATCTAGATAAAAATAAATTATATGATTATTTCTAATAGCAGCAATATGATGCCAACCGCCAGAAGGAACCGAATCATCACTTGTAACTTGTTGACCGGCGGCATCACTATAATAATTGTTGAAATAAAATTTGCCATCGGACTGAATATTAAGAGAATAGGTAGCATAGTCACCCTTACGGACGATACAACCCGACGAAGAAGACGTTGGCCGATAAACCCAGGCCGAAATTGTAACATTACCTCGAATGTTTAAACTGGCCCCGTTGCCCACATCAACATAATCTCCCGCCCCATCAAAAGTGCCAGCGTGCGAGCCTAATTTTCTTTGAGTGCTAAATGCCGCATTTCCGTATGCCGTACCATTATTTATATTACTACTAGAGTCGGCCCAGCTACTATTCATATGCCACAATCCCTTTGTATTGGCGTCTGGAGTAATTTCCTGAGCATAAGTACCAACTGCTGCAAATGTATTATTGTGACAATTAGCCTTATCGCCGTTTCCATCCGAACAATTAGAGTCAAAACTAGCGCTGGAATTGCCATAGTACATATTAATATTATTACTGCCATTTGCCAAAGCATCGGCTTTTACCCAATATTTATTATCAGTCTCTTGCCAGTAGGGAAGTTCTGTACCGGAATTGTTGGTAAAGCGCAAGTCTTGATAATCTGGTCTTAGTTTTTGACCTGATGATTTGAAATAGTTGTAACGGTTTAAGGGCTCGTTAGGACTTGATGAAGAAAAAGCTCTACTATAAATTTTTACTTCATCTATTTGGCCGTTGAAGTAGCCTGTCGGAGTGAGTCTGTTACATAAACCTATAGTGGACTTATTAAATGTATATGGACTGGATGGTAACGTTTGGGTAAAAGTCTCGCCGACACCATTGACATAGAGACCAAAAGTGGTTCCTGTTTTAGTAAACACCACATGGCTCCATTGGCCAACAGGAACATTTATAGTACCGGAATTACTAATTAGACTACCTGCGTCATTTCGTATTACATAGTATATTTTACCCGTATTAAGCAAGAAAAAATTTAACAGCGTGGTGTCATTAGACGAATTACCTTGAGAATATATAATTTGATCTGTAGCGGTTCCTGATTTAATCCACCCTTCAATTGAAAAATCTGAAGTTGGATTTATTAAACCTGAGTTGCTAACGCTAACATAATTATTTGTACCGTTAAAGCTCAGGGCTTTGCCAAAACCCGTCTGTCCATCTACCCATGTCGGACTATTTGTTAATGATCCGTTATTCGAGTTTCCGCTCATGTCAGCCGCAGTTGTGCCGCTGCCTTCTGAGAAATGCCAGCTTCCAACCAAGCCATTGTTGTTTATGAAGTTAGAGTCTGCAAAGGGAGATACGGGTACCTGATAATCAGTTAACGTGCTTCCGGTGTTGCTAATGGTTATGGGCCTTCTATATTTACCAAGATTCCATTTATTCTGCATTGTAAAATTAAATGTCCGAAAAATACCAAACCCTAATGACTTAACCGTTATTGTTCCCGTAACTGGATCTTTTTCATATCGATAACATAACGTGTTGGGGATAATGCATATTTCAACGCCTTCATCTGGTATGCCCGCTCCTTTATTAGTTTGATAATATGCCTCCTCTATCCCCGATTCGGCTACAAAATATGCCTGCTGAGAATTAGCGGCATCGGCGGACAGCTTTATCTCGGAGACGACTAATTGAGCAATGGTTAGACCAATCATCAAAAGAATTGTTGACGCCACAATCGCAAAAATCAAAATTGAACCACGCTCATGACTCGGCTTTTTTATGTATTGGTTCTTTATTTTATTGTTCTTAAAGATTTTTATTTAAACCCTCCATAAAGTTATTATATCAAAAAAAGATTAAGTATAAACCGATTCTTTTAATTATTGACGGTCTTTAAGTGCCGAAATTTAGCAAAAAAGAAAGCGTCCTAATTTATATTATGGCGTGTATTGGACAACCAGTTGCGGCCTGATCGTGCTAGTTGGCTCTTCCCGAGAAGTAAAGTATGATGTCACTTGGGAGCCATACAGAAAAAAGCCATAATTTGTATATGGATTTATACTTCGTGCCCATCCGCTAACAAGCGTTGTTGTGTCGAATGAAAACCATGCATTAGCGCAATTTTGGACATCTGTATAATTAACGACCGGATCAGTTGTTGAATAGCCCGGTCTTGTATTGTAGGTAACTGTACTCTCAACCCAATCACCAGTTATACGATAAGGACGGATGCGATTGATATGAACGGTCTCCATTGTCTTACAATATAACTTTAAGCTTGCTGAATGGATGGTTTTTCCGGCAAGAGGGGTTAAATCGAATTTCATTAACGCATACGTATCATGAGTGCCATCCATGCCGCCAACCAATAGCTGAGAACTAGAACCACTGTTAAAATTTGGGCTGACCCTGTCAGCCGAAGCATCGGCCGTCGGGTTAAGAGTAATTATTGGGTTGCCGACGGAAACTGATACTATTGCTTCTGAAGTAATGCCACCTCTTGTAACTTTAACTTTTGCCGTATATACTCCGGCTGTGTTATAAGTGCATGTCGTGGCAGATTGGAGATTAGTAGTAACGTTGTCAAAAGTAGCGCAAGGTGTGGTGTCGGTATCGTTTAGATAGAATTTCCAAGTGTATTTTTCGGAGTCGGAAAATCCGGAGCTATACGCCGTGGCCTTTAACTCGGGAGAAAAAGGAGCATTCCCGGAATTAGGCGTTGCCGCAAAGGAAGATATATATAGGATTTTTTCATTATATGTTCTTGGGGATATTACAGTTTCTAAAGATATTTTAGATTTTTGCCCATTACCGCTTACTTGCTTGCCTTCCACTTCGATTTTTAGCTTAATAAAAGATTGGGATATATTTGTGGTCGATAGAGAGTCAACCACGTCAAAAACCAAAACATTTAATTGGGCGGAGGTAACTTTTTGGCTGGTTCCGGTAACCGGGGGTGAAGTAGCAATGATTTCTCCACTTTGAAACTTAAATTCCGTTTGCGTTCCGTCCTTGCTAGTTATAGTTAAAATGTCGCTTGATGAATTGGCATTAACATATGAAGCCTCTCTTGTCTCCCTAGCTATCGCTTCTAGGGCGCCTCTTACTTCCTGGGTAACTTTGCGGACATTATTGGCATAATGATAATTATTCGAGGTAAAGATGAATACCTCGGATATGCCTATAAACAAGAGGGGGGTTAAGACGACTACCACCACCATTTCTATTAAGGTAAAGCCTTTATTATTTTTGGCAAATATTTTTTTAAATTCCCGAGTAAATTTATGCATTACTATTTTGAAAACCCTTATTTAGTTAATTATAGCAATAAAGAAACAAAGATGAATGTTATTTAAAAACTAAGCAAAAAATGATTAATCATTTAGTCATAATAATTATAATGATCAGCTATATTGTTTTCAAAGATTTAGCTAGCTAAATCAAGCAACGCGTAGGCATATGGATCATTCCAGCCAAGCCAAACATCAATTCTACCCCAATACCAATCATGAGGCTCACAACTCCCGTTGCAGATACCTAATTGTCCGTAAGTGTTCATTCCGCTCGATAAGACACGGCTACCAGTAGTGGTAGCTACCGTATGCCGACCTGCAGTGTTTCCGATTTGAGAAATACCGCTAGCATTTGTAGATTTAGTAAATCCTCCTACTGAGCTGCCAGAAAGCGTGCCCCACCGCCAATACTCATTACTGCCGGCCACCCAGATTTCACCATTGGTTTTAACCACCATCGAACCCCAAACCGATGCAGAAATCTCTTTGGCTCCAGAGAAAGTTGTCCCATCAATAGAATTGATAGGCGATACCCAGGTATTTTTGTATCCGCCACCGGTAGCAATACCAAGCTCCCAATGTTCATTTAGTCCGGTTACCAAGACTGTAGTATCGGTTTTAACAGCCATAGAATGTTCTTGCCCGGCAGATATAGCTGTAATGCCACTAGCAATTACTGTTGTCCAATTTGGTTGTGTTGATGGAGTTACGCCAATAACTAAACTTGCCGCCGTACCAAGCCCGGCCGTGCTCCCAGCCCCCATAACCGAACCATCATTTTTTAAGGCTAAGGAATGCTGAGATCCGGCCGAAATTGCTTTTACATTTGTTAGAGTAGTTTGGGTCCAATATAATTTCTTTCCTCCGACCGTACCGAGCCCTAATTTGCCATTGTCATTTTGCCCCACTACCCAAACTGTCCCGTCCCTTTTTAGAGCCATCGAATGACTTTCACCTGCTGCAATTGCTACAATATTGGTAAGCTGCACCCCTGCTGCAGTAAGAGCTTTGAGGGGTTTTGGTTCCGGGTTCCATGTCCAACCAAACATGGCAGCATCCTCACCGTTACCTAATTGCCCATTTTCATTTCTTCCCCAAGCCCAAACTGTGCCATCAGATTTTAAAGCTAAAACATAGCCGTTACCAACGGAAATGCTAACTACATTGTTAAAGGCATTGCCATCAATATCAGTCTGGATCTGAGTCCAAAAATATTTGCTCTCATCGGTTGTTAAACCTAAGCCTAACGCATCCTCACGCCAGTCATTGTGCCCAGTTGTCCACACCGTCCCATTGTTTTTTAAAACAGCTGAGTGATAGCTGCCAGTGCCAACCGCAATATTGCCTTGAGTTACACAAAACTCCGAATCGCTTTTTCCGGAAATATTATCTGAAATTAAATATGTATATCCAGTAGCCGGAGTCACGGAATTGGAATCGATGTAATTCGTACCAGAACTAGCTGCTGCCAAATTGCTTGTTAGGGTTACTATGCTAGCCGGCACCGCAATTGACCTGGTGATAGTGGCGATATTTGGAGAAGTGTATCTTAAAGTCACGGCGTTCTTAGTAACCCCGATACAATCTAATGTCGGCGGCGGCGTATAGGCATTTACTTTAATTGTAGCCCTGGCTTCGGCATAAGCTGTTTCTCCAGTTACTGACTGTTTAGTAACAATCACTTTTGCTGTAAAAGTACCAACCGAAGAATAAGTACAAGTTTTTGCCGAACCTCCTGCATTTGGAGTAGCGCCGCCGATATCAATGCCGGCATCCGAACGATCACAGTAAAAATACCAGGTTGGACTTCCGATAACATTTTTCTCGCTTCCTGCTAGTATAGAAGCATTGAGATTAACACTATAAGTAGCTGGATTTAACTCGCCCTCAGCCGAGGCTGGACTTATCCCTACACCTATGGAATATGGGTAATTATACCAATTTGTAAGGACTGTCGAACTTTCAACTTTTCCCTTGTCCCATTTTACCGTTACGGTTATTAGTCTTTTGTCAGTCTCGTCGGTACCGTTAATGTTTTTGGTGACGTAAATATACCGCTTAAACTCCTTGCCATCCAAAACAAGTGATTTGCCGTCATCTGCTTCTGTTGCTTGTTTAAAGGCTAGTTCCCATCCCGCGCCATTTGACGAGTCGTAATTTTTGAGCTGGTACCAGCCGTTTTTGCCGGTTTGGTCGTAAAAGTTTTTGTCAAATGGATAGAGATTTTTTTTGTAGTTCGTGTCTCTAAACAATCTCCATTAGAGTACTGCCCTTGGACCTAAAGGACATTCTTTTCTTTGCTATGCTCTTTATGATGTTATTTAGGTTTCGCATGTAATATCTTATTTTTAAATCAGTCTTTGATACAACGGACATGATAGCCGTAGCTTGAATTGATTAGATTACGGTTAATAGTACTCATAATAGCCCCGCTTTCCACACTACGATAGTAATAATTGCCCGAGACCAGATCCTTGGTACTCGTCCAATAGTATCCACCTAAGTTAGCAAGAGTAAAATACGTACCCCCGGGGTAACGATAGCCGCCAAGCAGCATATTAAGACCGGATGACCCCCCATTCTTAAGTTTAGTACCAGCCGAACTGCATTCATGCCCATTTCTAGTATCAGAACAAGGCTGCTCCGTATCTTTAAGATTATTTTCCAATATGTACCACTCGGCATCAATAGGGATATGGAAACCGGTTGGGCAAATACCTTGAGCGCGTTCCGCGGTATTACCACTCATTGCCGTGTTCCACAAATATAAGCCGCCATTAGCGGTACAGTTGGCCTCGACATTTCCGTAACAGTACTTCTGATCAATAGTTTGGGCAGAACTACCATCTACCCTAGTTCCTGTATTTATGTTTGTTGCCATCCAAACTTGGCTGCCGATACTTACAACCGGTATACCGACTACTACTGGCACGCTTAACTTTTTTTCGGCGCTCATCCCGCCTATCTTAACAACTACTCTGGCTATATATGTAGTACCCGGATTAGCATAAGTGCAAGTGGCAGTCTGGGTAACAGTGGAAATAGTATTAGGGATTGGGAGAACAGTAGCACAAGTAGCCGCATCATTTTGATCCAGATAAAATTCCCATTCATAACTATCGATGGCCAAGAAACCCGAGCTAGTAGCTGTTGCTGAAAAGGTTACAGGAACAAAAGATCTTGCAGGGCTCTCGCTTATCGTAAAAGAATCAATATTTAATTCCAAGTTACTAAAATAATCCCTCTTAGCAAACATGGTTCCCAAGGTAACGGAGGGTTTGTTGCCCCTGTTGTCTGCTTCTTTGGATCTGACCGTAACCGTTATCTTTGCAAATGGCGTGATGTTGCCGGTAGCCTTCTCGTCCGAAATCTCAAACTTCGTCACTTCCGCAAGATCCGAAGTAAGATTGTGTTCCGGATCACCGCCGACTTTTACTTTGATAGCTCCGGAAGTAGACACGTCGGTACAGTTATTACACCAAATCGACATGTCCACATCATCTTTGGTTCTTAATGTTATCTTATTTCTATCTGCTTCTACGGGATCGCTTTTAGTATATACCGTTAGGCTCTTAGCAGACCTTGTCTCCCTAGCTATCGCTTCTAGGGCGCCTCTTACTTCCTGGGTAACTTTGCGGACATTATTGGCATAATGATAATTATTCGAGGTAAAGATAAACACCTCGGATATGCCCACAAATAAGAGAGGGATTAAGGCAACCACCACCACCATTTCTATTAAGGTAAAGCCTTTGTTATTTTTGAATTTTAATTTCATCTAGTACATCCTGCTAAAATAATATATTTTACTACCATCAGCATAGACGGAATGCAGTCGGTCTGCAGAATCGACCTTAGCCGAAGTCCATATTACTTGTCCATTAGCCAAATTAGTCACTTCTTCTTTCTGCCAGCTTCCATATTTGTTGTTTGCAAAGGTTTTTAGCACACACCAAGTATACAGTCATATACATTACCTGTTTAGAATATTACTCCAACCACAAAATCCCGAAACGCCACCCATTTGACCCTCGACACCTCTTCCTAGCCCCATTACTTTGTCTGTGTTATTGAGTGCGATTGCATGATAAGACCCGGCGATCACAGATTGTGCATTAACCGAACCGGAATCAAACCAGGAAACCTGGTCACTCGCCAAACAAAACATATTGTAACCTGTGGAAAAAATGCTTCCGTCATTTTTTATGGCAAAAGAATTCATTGAGCCTGCCCCTATAGCTTTGGCGCCGGTCAATGTTTGAGTCCATGAATTACGGGAGTTTTTATCTCCGAGACCTAGTTGACCCCAACCATTATTACCAGTTACCCAAACCGCACCGTCATTTTTTAAGGCCATGGAATGAAAACCAATATTACAGCTGATACTTGCGATATTACCTAGCGATGTCTTAGTCCAGCCCCACCTATCACCATTATCACCCAGACCAAGCGCACCATTAAAATTATAACCCACTGACCAAACAGTGCCGTCATTTTTAAGGGCTAAGGAAAAGCCATTACCACCACAAACCGCCTTTGCATCCGTTAGACTTGTTTTTGTCCAAACATCCCTATTTATTTTATCGCCATGCCCTAGTTGACCGTATTGGTTTTGACCTGTTGTCCAAACAGTACCGTCATTCTTAACAACAATAGAATGGCGACTCCCAGCAGCCATAGCTTTGACATCAGTTAATGATTCGGTCCATATAGTAGCCATATTAGACCCTATGCCTAATTGCCCCAAATCATAAGCTCCGGCAACAAATAGTTTATTATCTTCTTTTAAAACCATGGAATGTTTTTCGCCAGCAGATACTGCTTTTGCGTTTGCAATAGCCGTTTGTTTCCATTCATAATAATCATTGGTTGCACCATGACCTAACTGATAATCATCGCCTTGACCTGTTACCCAAAGAGATTTATCAAGCTTTATTGCCAGTGAATGGGATGGTCCAGCGGCTATATATTTAACGACGGGATCAGAAAAAACCGTTACAGGAATCGTTTTGCTAATTTCTGGCGCCCCCCCTTTTATTACTTCTACTTTGGCATTTCCGGTATAGGGCGTGGTATACATGCAGGCGTTAGTGCTGGCAATATTGGAAGGTGTAGTTATGGCTGGGGTACAAGGCGTAGAGTCGGTTTCTTTAAGATAGAATTTAAAAGTATAATCTCCAGATAAGCCAAAAGATGTTGCTGTGGCCGAAAAAACCGGAGCGGTGTTTGTAAACATTGTGCTAGGACTAGCAGCAAAAATTACTTCAAGAGATGGATTAAGCACAATCATAACTCTGGCTTCGGCCTTTGCCACTTCTCCTACAGTTGTGTTTCTTAGGACTATTACTTTGGCTACTTTAGTGCCAACTGTAGAGTAGGAACAAGTGCGATCTTGAGCAGTTGGTGGCGAGACAGTAGTATACGAGAAATCTGCAGTAAAACCAGCTGTATTCACTCCGGCATCATTACGATCACAATAAAAGTACCAGCTATAATCGCCAGTGGTATTTAGTTCGCTCCCCAGCATAATAGAGGCCGTTACCGTAACATTTTTATTCGGCGGACTGTCTATAGGACTGCCGGCGGTTAAATTAACACCTATGGAATATGGGTAATTATACCAATTTGTAAGGATTGTCGAACTTTCAACTTTTCCCTTGTCCCATTTTACCGTTACGGTTACTAGTCTTTTAGATGTCTCGTCTGGAGTTCCGGCGTTCCCATCAGTATCGGCCGTAACTTTAATATACCGCTTAAACTCCTTGCCATCCAAAGAAAGGGTGGTACCGTCATCTGCCTCGGTTGCTTGTTTGAAGGCTAGTTCCCATCCCGCACCATTTGCCGAGTCGTAATTTTTGAGCTGGTACCAGCCGTTTTTGCCGGTTTGGTCGTAAAAGTTTTTGTCAAATGGATAGAGATTTTTTTTGTAGTTCGTGTCTCTCCCTTGGACCTAAAGGACATTCTTTTCTTTGCTATGCTCTTTATATCTTGCCCTCCGATTATCAAAAACAATCGCCAAAAAAGCCTTACCGGCGCTAAATATAGTATAGATTAGTTTAAGGATTTTGATAAGTTTTTTGCAAATCAAAAACGGCCGAATAAGCCGTTCTTAAAACAAATAATTTATTTGGAGCGGGTAACGGGAATCGAACCCGTATCTTCACCTTGGAAGAGTGACATAATAGCCCTTATACGATACCCGCGCGTACGTTATTGTTTTATACTATTTTTAATATATTTCTTAATTGTTCTCTAACTGAACCGCTTTTCAAATAAATCTCTCGAGCTTTTGCATCTTTTTTATTGACGAAACACTCAAAATATATCAACTTGATTGGTAATCTATATGACGTTGATTTAACTTTGCCTTCTTTATGATACTCTACTCGTTTCTTTAAATTTGTAGATTAACCGACATACAGAGCATTGTTATGACATTTGAATACATACACGTAATACATGGTTATTATGGCCACGTCGAACGTGGCTCAAGTCACTTTTAGCTCAAATGTAATCTATCCGACAACTCATTTCTTGTTAAAACAACATGGCGTTAAGCCAAGTTCGACTTGGTCGGGGAGACAGGATTCGAACCTGCGACCTCATGGTCCCAAACCACGCGCGCTACCAACTGCGCCACTCCCCGAAAAATCAGAAACAAGGAACACTAACCAATAAGCATATCAAAAATATAGAAATTCTTTTGATTCTTGATCACTTTTCACTGATCCTTGATATTTACTGCACAATTATATAACAAATTCGCTCAGTGGTCAAATGAAATAGCTTAAATTCCATTTCGAAGCTTTACACATTAAACCAAAAAGACATCCCAATCCGTTCCTTGTAAAATGGTAAATGATGAATAAACCATGATAAGGAGGAGTGCCTTAAATTTAGGAGTCAGTAGAATAACAGTGAGTAAGGAGGTAAGTAGAAATGGCGGCAGATATAATTACAATCCGTTTAAAGCCCAAAGAGAAGCTAGGAAACGAAGACTAGAAGCTAACCAGTACCACCGTAAATTTGATGAAAGCAATCCAGAAACTAAAGCAACAATTAAGCTGCTAAAGCTAGGCTGGTCACCAGAACAGATTGTTGGCAGAATAAAGCTGGAAGCAAAGGTAAAACCTTTTTGTGTCGCTACGATTTACAATAATGTGAATCCGAATAAAGGGCTGTCTAAGCTGTTACCAAGAAAACATAACAAATACAGGCGGACTAGGAATTGTAAGATTCGTAAAGGATTAAGAGAGAGTTTAGAATCAAAAAAGTCAATTGATCTAAGACCAGAAATAGTTGATTTAAGGGAAAGGCTCGGTGATTGGGAAGGAGATACGATAATTGGCAGGGAGAAAACAGCCAGAATTTTAACCCATGTTGAAAGAAAGTCCGGGTATCTACTTGCCAATTTGATGCTAAGCGTTACGGCAGAAAAGATCAGCTTCAAATCAATAGAAGCTTTTAAAAAGATCCCGAAACAAAAGAAATACTCCATTACCTATGACAATGGTTCAGAGTTTGCAGACCATGAATGGACAGAAAGACAAGCAAAAATATCAATCTATTTTGCTCATCCTTACCATTCCTGGGAAAGAGGCACTAATGAGAATACTAACGGACTTTTAAGAAGATATTTTCCCAAAGGAACATTATTTAGTAATATTAGTGAAGAACAATTAACAAAAGTGGTTAAATCATTAAACCAAAAGCCAAGGAAAAGACTAGGATACAAGACACCCCATGAGGTCTTCCATGGTGTAAAGCTTCGAACTCTAATCTAGGTAGCTTCGGAGCTCTAGACATTTTTACAATCTCATCCAAATCCTATGCGGCTATAGCTTAGCCAACTTACTTTTTACTAGATACTTTTACTTTTGACTTAGGATTTATTTTTTTCTTGGGATTTGATAAATTAAACTTTTCCTTATTGTTTGCAAGATAATAAATGGCACCAAAAAGAGCTACTAAACCAATATCACCTAATACATATGCTGTTCTTGTTAATTTAACTCCGGCAAGACTAATTAGGATAAAGGTGACGCACTCAAAAAAGAACGAAAAAACGGCCGAATAAAACCACTTTCCCACTGAATCTTCTTCCTTTAAAAAAGTTTCCACAAAAATCCGACCTGGCAAAAAAAGAAAAACAATAAAAAATGCAAAGAAAAATATCTTAACTGTCATTATTCCCTCCAAAAGTGCTAACTTCTAGTTTGTCTAATAAAATGGTTGGGTTTGAACTGTCCGGAATCTGAAAAAATTCAATTCTATTCACGTTCTTCCAATCGTCCTTTAAGTTATCAAATTTATTTATAGGCAAGTGAACCAAATTCCAGTCTTCAAAAAAAGCACTAGCTCTTGTTTCTGCTATTAAGTCCTCGTCGTTATACAGCTTTATTTTCAATGATGTATTTGTATTTCTTGGTTTATAAACCCAAAAATCTAAAAATTGCCAATTATCTAGACCCTTACTATTCAAATTAAAGGAAAAAACTTTTTTAGGCTCCAGCTTTAAAGATTTAGATCCACTTCTAACATTAGTGCTTTCAATAAAATCCGGATCATTATTTTCTTCAAAATCATTAATCGGCTGTTTATGAAAATTGTTTAAATTTACTTCTAATATTCCAGATCCTACTTCTTTACCAACACCCTTGTAGCTTTCATATAGATTTGGAGAAAATCCTTTAATTATAAGAGCCTTGTTAAAATCATTAGCTCTATTAACCGTTTCTTCATTTGCATTTTTTAATAAATCTAAGAGGTCCATCACATAGTCTGAGGTCATACCATTTTTTAAGAAATAGGGATCGCCGGCATAAATCCAATCTGCCTTTTTTACAAAACCACCGTCTGAACTGGCTCTTAAATAATTGGGGAATAAATGAGCAAAGTTGACATATTTATTCCATTCAAGACGTTCGTTTGTAACTACAGTTCCTGAATCCAAATGATTGTTTAATTCTTTTAATGAAACTTGAGCCTCAGCCGGATAAAGCGTACCCGCAGTAATCCTCATATTAGTCCCCCTAATAATTGATAAGAATACCATAATAATTAAGATCGAGATGCTTAAAGAATTCTTATTGCTTAATTTAGAGTCAAAGAAGAAATTAAAACCAAGAATTGCTAAAATCGGTAACGGAAATAATAATTCAAATCGCTCTGCCGGCACTCCAGAATTGAAAAACAAGAAATAAAAAACGGCCAGCACAGCAACCAATATCCAAGAAAAAAGATACATTTCCTTTCTCTCCTTCTTAACCAAAAATAAATAAATTAGTCCCAAAATCTCAAACGGAACTAGTAAATTACTAAAACCAGACGTAAACTGTTTTAATTTAGGCCAAAAAGGAGTCATGGTAGTAAAGGCAGTTAGTGTATAATTTGCATAAGGCGTAAAATTTCCGTTAAAATTGCTGTTAATTAAAAAGAAGAGAAACATGGGGATTCCGACCACAATAATTGGCACAACCAATCTGAAAAAATCTTTCTTTCTAAAAGCTAAAAAAGTTTCCGTCAAAAACAGTATAGCTATAAATAGAATAAACATTTCCCTGTGGCTAAACGCCAGACCAATCACAGTGATAATTGACAAATAGCGGTATCGCTTGCTGTCAGTTAAACTTAATGTTAAAGAAGCCAGTAAAAAAATGATACCGGTAATATTATCGAAAAACTGCTCCCCATACATCACTACCGATAGGGAAAAAAATGAAACGAGATAGCCACTAATAAAGTAAAAGAAACTTTTTTTAAAGACTTTATATACAAAAAAGGAGGTTGATGAACTTAAAAAAACGGCAATGAGGTAGTGCATTATTTTCTGAGCGCTAAAATAATCAACCCCAACAACTTTTTGAAAATATGCTAAATATGTTGAGTAAAAGACCCTTATAGAAAGAATTTCGTCCTGAGACATACTAATAAGATCACGAATGCCAAAATTATTAAAAATCTTAGCTTTAATTATGTAATAAGCCGTATCGTATCCAGTAGAAAGATAGTCTCTTACAAAATATAGATAATAAAAAGGCAATGCCGACAAGATTAAAACAAAAAAGATGATAAGTAATTTTAGTTGATAATCATCTATTATTTTAAATTTATTCTTTAATAGTTTTACAACATTCATTATGCCACTCTAACATTTTTTTTAAGTTTTAAAAAGCCCCCATCTTAAAGGGGGCTTTTTATAAATTTTAAACTTTAGCCGCCAAAAGTAGACGTCCCTGTAGCGCCTTCCCAGCTTGGGCTGTAGATTGTATAACCTCCAGCAGTAATACTCATACTGATTATATAGCGAGTGGAACCATTTGGATCCATTGGATATTGGCTTCCAGCTATATAAGTGTTTGGATAGCTAGTAGCAAGACCGGAAAAAGCAGCAGCATTATTATTAGTAGACAAAGTATACGACGTAGCTGCAGCAAGGCTAGATAATGCCCCGCCGTCTGTCCTATACCTCTCGATTGCATCTCTAATTTGACTCATGTCTGCTGCTCTTCTAGCATCTCTAGCGGCTGGTCCCTGGTTGCCGACTCTTATCATAATAATTCCGGCTAAAGCGGCAATAATAACTACCACCACTATAAGCTCGATAAGGGTGAAACCCTTGTTGTTTAATTTTTTAAGCATTAGCCCTCCATAAAAATTAATTACTTATTAATTGATATACTTATGTTAGTTTAATGAAGCATGAATTGTCAAGCAATAATTAAGAGTTAACAGATAACAGAAAACTGTTAACGCCTTAAGAATTGATTTTTTCTTTTACCTTAACTATAACAGCCCATAAAATTTTACCGACTTCTTCTGCCAAAGCAATCATTGTCTTGTAGTCCTCTTTAGTAATCCAACCTTCTTTAAAACTAAAATTAAGCAAATATTTGGTTTCTTTTAAAGAACCGTAAGAAATAAGCAAGAACTGTTTAAAGCTTCTATCTCCTTGCCTCGCAAATCCTTCAACAATATTTAATGGAACCGATAAGGCGGCACGTCTTAATTGTGATGTTAGTCCGTACAACTCTTCCTTTGGAAAATGCCTAGTAAGCGAATATACTAAATGTGCCAGTTCATCAGATTTTTCTAACAAAATACTGTCTTTCATAGTGTCAACTGTTTCCTGTTATCTGTTAACTTTATCACTACTTCCTATCCTCCCTTCATAGCGTCCATGGCGTCGTAAATCGGCGTTATGATGGAATAATAAACTAAGCCTACTCCTAATCCAACAACGATAATAAGCATCGGCTCTAAGAGCTTAGAAAGATTATTTAAAGAGGTCTCCACTTCTTCCTCATAATACTCGGCAAGTTTTCTGGTTACCTCATCTAAGGCTCCCGTTTTTTCACCAACCGAAATCATCTGGATTATATCTGGTGTAAATCTCTTAGACCCTTTTAGGGCTTCGGATAAGCTCTCGCCATTTTTAATCTTAGACTGAGTTCTTTTGAGCTCCGTTTCGTAATGAACATTACCGATAGATTTTGCCGTTAAGTCAACACATTTTAAGATAGGCAAGCCGCTGCCGATTAGGACTGATAATGTTCTGGAAAACCTAGCCATATAGATTTTTTCCATTATCTGGCCGATGACCGGAATTTTAGTAACTAAATTACTCCAAAAGTTCTGCCCGCTTCTTACATTTTTTATGTAATACAGAAATCCCACGACAGGCATCACTAGTATTGGAATGAAAATAAACCAATATTTAATTGAGAAATCGCTCATGCCTACCAAGATTCTGGTAGTAAAAGGTAGGTCGCCGCCAGCACTCATAATCATACCTTTAAGCCGAGGCACCAAGTAATATACCACGACGCCCCAAGCGCCAAATAAAGCCAGTAAAATCATGGCTGGGTATAAAGCAGCACTTTTGGCTTTCCGCTTCATCGCATAATCTTTTTCCATTTGTCCGGCCACTTTCTTTAGAAATTCATCTAACCGTCCAGCCTCCTCACCTGCAGCAATAAGATTTACAAAAACATCCGAAAACAGATTTGGAAATTGACTTAAGGAAGACGCCAGAGGAGTACCCCCTTCCACATCCTTTGCCACAATTTTAATAACTTGGGCAAAATTTTTGTTCTGCTGTTTTTGGGCAAGCGTAACAAGAGCATCAACTATAGGCAAACCGCTGCTTATCATAATAGAAAGCTCTCTCACAAAGACAACTTTGTCTTTTAAACTTATGGGAGTAAAACGATTTTTGACATTCTCTACCGTTAAAGTCTCGTTTTTTCTATCTACTCCGGTCGTAATTAAGCCGTGGTCCCTAAGGATTGCCACCACCTCGTCTACATTCCTTGCTTCGAGAGCGCCCTCTGACAAGTTGCCCTTTTTGTCTCTAGCTTTATATAAAAATTCCATTTATCCCCTCACTATTTTACTGTCCGAAGAAGCTATTTATATTAATTTCGTCATTCTAAACGTGTCCTCCCACCTCGGAAAGGTTTCAGAATCTCTTCGTAAAACCATTTTTTAGAAGTTACTGGATTCCCGCCTTCGCGGGAATGACAATTCTCAGACATTCTGAATCCTAGGAAAAAGCTACTCTAATGGATTGCTCTTAAACTCATTATACGTTTTATGAACATCTTTTGAACCGGCCTCTTTTTGAATGTTATTCAGATAACTCTCATTGATGTAATATTGAAATTCATGAACTTTTTTCTTTTCCTCGCTTATTCCCTTAAAAATAGGGGGAACCATCAAAAAAGAAATTGCGAGATTAAAAATGATTACTGCCGCTATAATTAGTATGCGTTTTTTTGTATCCATCAGTACCTCCTTGCCTCGATCTCCCAAGTAACGCTAGATAAATCCCCATTCTTTACGATATTTAAGTTAACAAGCTCTAAAGGCCTTTTATTATTCTCAACGCCTTTAGTAAATTTTTCGACTTCACTATTTTGACAATCAAAGCTTCCCTTAAAGATTATAATATCTGCAACATTACCGGCTTGGCTTTTTTCCATTTTGACATTACTCAGACTCAAATTTTTTACAATATTTTGTATATACACTGCAACGTCTTCCGGGCCTTCTTTGGCAGGGATAACCGTCTCCATCGCCTTGTTCCATACGGCAACACTATCCTTATATTTATCGTGGTTTTCTTTTAAACTATTGTAACGCGACTCTGCCGTTTTTGCTTCCCCGTAGTTTTTAATATAGCTATCACTTTCTGCCCTTACCTTATTGTACCCGCCCTCAATTACGAGGTAACCAACAAAGATACTCGCGGCGACTATCGCCACATTTGCAATATTTGCATATTTAGCCGGAATTTTTTCGAGTAATTTATCCATTTTGATACGCCCTATTCTTGTCAAAAGTCGCATTTATTTCAAAATCAACCCTATTTTCTGCATAATTTAAGTTAAAGCTCTTAAGCTCAACATTGCCAAACAAATTAGCGCCATTGTCTTTGGGATAGCGATACTCGTTAATTAAGGCGACGTAATCCTTGGCTATTTCCACCTCGAGACTATTTACATAACCGGTTAAAACAATTTTTTGCTGTCTGTCATCCAAGTTCATGCCTTTTATTATGATACTATTTTTAGGAGTAGAAGCAGCAATATGGCTTAAAAGATTTGACATCCGGATATGTTCCACGGACGAGCGATTAATTATCTCTGTTTTAGCACTGAGATTTCGAATTTCATTTTCAAAATTTCCGTATTCTTTGCTTTTGGCTTCGATTTGGGCAACTTCTGAACTGACTTTCTTATTGCTAATCCCTAGATAGATATAAAGCCCTCCGAGAAGCAAGACAAAAAAGGAGAACGACGCCAACACTAAAATTAAGGGAAACTTGACAGAAATTTTTCGTTCCGGCTTTAGTTCTTCTACATATTCATCTTGGGCAATCAAATTAATAGCCAAACAAACCCTCCACTAAAAATTATATCACATAATGTGACAGGGCAAGACCTGCTGCCAAAGAAAACTTCGGTGCAGCCGGTATTATAACCTCACCGGGCCGATCGCCGCAATCTATCTTTTTCCATGGGTTAGCGAGAACAACCTTTTTTAATAAAATTTGAGATAAATAATCGGTTATCTGCGGCGTTAAAGCAACTCCACCAGAAAGGACAACTTCCTCAAAATCTTGAGCCTTAAATTGCTGTGACTCCATAACACTTCTTAACTCTTTAACAATCGGATCAAGCGACCTTACAATCGCATTATAGATATGCCCATCGAGTTTGCTTTTTTCCAAACCAAACTTCCGTTTTAACAACTCAGCGTTTTCTTTGGTAATATTCAGGCTACCAGCAATATTATTGGTGACTACTACTCCACCTGTTTGAACAACGTGTTCCATTTTAAGATTTCCGTTTATTAAAACCAAAAGTAGAGTGTATTGTGCTCCCCCATGGATAACGACAATATTCTTTTGAGGCTCTCCCAGTATTTTTGCAAGCGCCAATGACTCTGCATCGAAAGCAAGAGGATTCAAGCCTGCCTCTTTCATGACCAACGAGTATTTATTAGAAATATGCCTCGAGACGGCCGCCACAAAAATATCTAAATTCCCATGAATATCCCGACCAAGAACATGCCAATCGCAAACCTGATCGTCTTTTAAATCTGGTATATGGTATTTTAGTTCGTATTTCATGGCAAATTTCAACTCCTCATTTGTCATATATGGAAACTGAAAGATGTCAGAAGAAATTTTGTTGCTGGAAATAGTAGACACAACATTCCGAGTTTTAAGCTGAGTTTGGGAAATAGCCTGCTGTATTAAACCCACAAGTTTTTTGCGGTCAGCATCAGAATCGCTCTCAGCCAAACCAAAGGGAATATTAAATTCCGACAAAGCTACCAAAAAAGGTTTCGGCTTTTTTAAAGCTACTTGAACTATTTTTATTGAGCTGTTTCCAATATCTAAACCAAAGTAATCGTTCAAATAAAAAACCCTCCATTACAATAATAAACAATAAGCGAAGAACAATAAACAGTTTTATCCTTTAGCAGGCTCGCACCCCAAGAAGGGAACGGCCCTGCTTAATACAAAAGACCCCGCTTACAGGGCCTTTTTGTTCTTTGTTTATTGCTTATTCTTTTTGATTACCTTACTGCTTCTTTAAGCTTCTTACCGGCTCTAAACCGAGGCATTTTCATTTCTGGAATGTTTATGTAATCTCCATTTTGAGGATTTCGACCTCTTCTGGCAGCCCTCTTTCCTAAATCGAAAGTTCCAAAACCGGTAATAGCCACTTTCTCACCCTTAGTAACTTTGTCAGTTATAATGGTTGTCATAGTGTCTAAGAAAGAATCTACGTTTTTCTTTGACATGCCGGTTTCTTTTGATAATGCATCTACCAACTGTTGTTTGGTCATTTTTATATCCCCTCTTTAATTAATGTAATGCACTCAAATTATTGCATAAGCTTTTTAGTTGATCAAGAGTTTTTGAATTAAAGATTAAGAAATTATTAAGAAAATTCTCAGATCTCTGAGTCTATATCAACTCTCTTTATAGATTTTGCTTTGCCATCCTTACCTATTTCCATAAGAACCGATTGAAACCAAACCGGACCCTCGGTAGGATTTTCGTGCTTTTTGGGTAGCGCGGTTAAAAATCTTTGAATTACGATTTCTGCTTTAACGCCAAGCGAGGTATTTTGCGGCCCCACCATTCCTACATCGGTAACCGCCGCTGTGCCGCCGGGAAGAACTCTGGCGTCGCAGGTAGGCACATGGGTGTGAGTTCCAATAACCGCCGAAACCTTGCCATCAGCAAATAAACCGAAGGCTACTTTTTCGGAGGTAATGTCGGCATGAAAATCCACAATTTTAATGCTCGCCTGGTCCCCGATTTTCTTTAAAATTTCCTCTAATTTGTAAAAGGGATTATCGAGATAGGCGTTTAGATAACCTTCTAACCCTAAAAGATTAATGATAGCGATGTTGCCAAAGGGATTTTTTATTACTTGCCACCCCCGTCCAGGCGTACCGTCCGGATAGTTTGCCGGACGAATCACCGGCACTTTAGGGTCATCTAGAAGCGGCATAAATTCCGGTTTTTTCCAGATATGATTTCCGGATGTGAAGAAATCGACGCCAGCGGCCATCATCTCTTTCATAGTATCTTCAGTCATGCCATTACCGGTAGTGGAATTCTCGCCGTTTGCAATTACAAAATCTATCTGTTCCTTTTTTACAAGGTCAGGCAATATCTTTACAACGGTTTTTCGCCCAATACGAGCCACAATGTCACCGATAAATAATATCTTCATTATTTTGCGTACTCGATCGCTCGAGTTTCCCTAATTACGTTTACCTTAATCTGGCCCGGATATTTGAGGTCATTCTCAATCTTATCGGCAATATCGCGAGCTAACTTAGTAGCCTCCAAGTCATCCATATTCTCAGGATTTACAATCACCCTAACTTCTCTTCCTGCTTGAATAGCAAAGGATTTTTCAACACCTTCAAAAGCATTTGCAATGGCTTCTAGTTCGCCGAGTCTTTTTACATAATTATCTAGGGAATCCCGTCTTGCGCCCGGCCTGGCACCAGAAATTGCATCTGCCACCTTAACAATGACCGCCTCGATTGTTTTAAACTCAACTTCTTCGTGATGAGCCTCAATGGCGTGCAAAACTGGCTCTGGAAGGCTGAATTTTTTGGCAATGTCTCTCGAGATGATAGCGTGAGTACCCGTAATTTCCTGATCCACAGCCTTACCAATGTCATGAAGGATTCCGGCGACTTTAGCCACTTTAACATCAGCCTTAACTTCTGCCGCAATTGCCGCGGCAATTTTAGAAGTTTCGATGGAGTGACGAAGCACATTCTGCGCGTAAGAAGTTCGATATTTTAGTCTTCCTAAGATTTTGACGATTTCTGGAGACAAACCATTAACTCCAGCTTCATAAACTGCTTGTTCACCGGCTTCTTTGATACTTTTATCAATTTCTTTTTCGCACTTTCCAACCATTTCTTCGATTCTAGATGGATGGATTCGACCATCTTGTAAGAGTTTTTCCAGGGAAAGTTTGGCAACGGCTCGCCTCACCGGGTCAAATCCGGAAATAACAATGGTTTCCGGCGTGTCATCAACGATGATATCGCAGCCGGTAGCCCGCTCTATTGCATGAATATTTCGTCCTTCACGGCCGATAATTCTACCTTTCATTTCATCACTTGGTAAGGCAACCGTAGAAATAGTTGTTTCCGCCGTAAAGTCCTGGGCAATATGCTGAATGGCATAAGCTAAGATTTCTCTAGCCTTAGAATCTGCATCTTCTTTAACTTCTTCCTGAACTTTCCTAATCCAGTTAACCATGTCTTCTTTATAATCTTTTTCTACAAGCTTGAATAATTTTTCTTTGGCCTCTTCTTTGGTGAGTTTTGCCAAACCAACCAAGGTTTCTTCCTGCTTTGTTCTTATAGCCCGGAGCTGGTTTTTGATGTCCTCAATTTCCGCCCGACTTTTTGTAAGCTCTTCTTTTTTCTTATCAAGTTCATCGTACTTGTTCTCCAAATTCTCTTCTTTCGAAGCAAGTCTTTCCTCGAGTTTTAATATCTGGTCTCTTCTTTCTTTTTCTTCTTTTTTAGCCGCTTCCGAAATTTTTAGAGCCTCGTCTTTTGCCTCTAGAACAGTGTCTTTTGCCTTTCTTTTGGCATCTTCAATAAGCTTTGTAGCCTCTGCTTCGGCACCTTTAGCTTCTCTAGTTACTTTAACTTTTCGATAATAATAACCAGAAACCGAGCCAGCTAAAGCGCCCCCAGCTAGAAGCACAATAAGTGTTACTGGGTTCATCTTTACCTCTTTCTTGTCTATTAGATCAGGTCATCCGCTTTTATAAGTAAAAAGCTAGAAATAGGTATTTGATTTTCTATATGAGTAAAAAAGCTTTATAACCTGATCGTCCGGCTTAGCCGGAAAATTAATTACTAAATAATAATATACGTCTCAAATTTATCATTTTTTAGCCCGAAAAGCAAGAATTAAATATTGATATTTGGTTCTCTGTCGTAAAAAGGTAAAATCGGAGTCTTAGAATCATCTTTAAGTTTCTTAAGGCCCTCTTTTAGGAGTTCGCTGGGATCACTAATCCCTTTAATCCCCGCAATTGGCAAATCTAGAGCAAATGATAAGGCATTGGCTATAGATACTGCTACTCGTAATCCGGTAAACGGCCCGGGACCGGAATAAACAATAATTCCTTCTAACTCCTTGGGATTTACCATTTTTGTAACTTCTAAAAACAAATCCGGTCTCTTTGCCGGCTCGAAAAAAATTTCTTTAGTATCGAGGTATTCCCCACCCTTAACAGTTCCGATGAAAGTTTTTTGATTATTTACCACCAAGACTAAGATCATTAGTTGCTCCAATATAATTTTAACAAAATACTTAGACAAAATAAATTTCTAATTGCTCTAATGCCTAACCTGTCTCGCCTTTGGCTTGCCAAGGCGGATCAAATCCCAATGCTTAAATGACCAATTTGTTAAGAGTATTTAGCATTTGTTGTTTTGTTAATTGGTTTTTTATTAGGTTAATTAGGAATTAGGAATTTTCTAATAATTTCCTCACCCTTCTCTCCAACCCCCTCTATCTCTATTTCCCTCTTGTTTTCATCCAGATAGGTAAATTTGATCTCGATTCTTTGCTCCGGTAGTAATTCTTTTAACACCTGAGGCCATTCCACAATTACCACCGTTTTGTCACTTTTGATACTCTCTAAAAATTCCATTTCCGCAATATCTCCGCCACCCAAGCGGTAGAAATCATAATGAAAAACCGTTAGTGAATCACGTCCTTTATAAACTTGTTCTATTGTAAAAGTAGGGCTCGTGACCTCGGCTTCTACCCCCAAACCCAAAGCTAATCCCTTGGAAAAAGTGGTTTTGCCGCCGCCAAGATCGCCCTCAAGAAGAATTATTTCTCCGCCTTTAAGCAGCAGTCCAAGCTTCCGACCAAGGTCAATCGTTTCATTATCGTTTTTAGTTATATATTTTTTCTTCAATGTCGCCCCTGTTTATGTAGGCCAAGTAGCCGCTAGCCAGCACCACTCCTCCTAAGACAAAGAGTATACCTAAATTATCGCCTTTTTTTAAGTCTTTTTCTCCCAGATCATCCTCTGGTTCAGTTGATGCGCCTAAAACTTCGGCTTTTTTAGAAGTACTTTTACTCGAAGTACTAGTTTTTTTAGCCTTCGAGCTAGTGGAGCTAGCAGATGTCTTAGGCTTTGTCTGCTTTGTACTGGTAGTCTTTTTAGATGTCGATGAAACAGCAGCATCTAATGAGGCTTCTTTTTCTGTTACCTCTTCTTTAATATTGATGCTGCCTTTAGTCACTTTTTTAGTCCAAACCCAACTTTCATCGAAAAAAGCAAAACTTAAGCCGCTTTCTGTATCGCCATAGTCCGGGCTTGAACTAATTTCTGATCCGGCAGTATTTCTTAAGATAAGCTCATCACCATCATTATTAAGAGCAATTTTAGTAAGCGAGTTATTTAAAACTAAATAACCGTTTGGGCTAATCTTAGTTTGAGGCTGCATAATAAATTTGTTCACAGAGCCTCTTTTATCCTCCAAACTCCAGCCGCTAATGTCTACTTCAAAGTTATTTGGATTAAATAATTCTACCCACTCATCCTTGCTTTCCGATTCGGTTGATAATGGATCGGGATACACTTCGTTTATTAAAACCTGGCTATCTTGGTTATGATCAGTTGACGTTGTTACGTTTTGCTCTGGAACATTTTCAGTTTCAATCTGAAAATCATTAGCATTATTATCAGTATCAATATTATCCTTTCTAGAAAGGATTTGATCTTTAAGAAGAGGCACAGCAGCTTGAGTCTCAAAGTCCGAAGCCTTCCCAAAACCCACTTTATCCACCACATTTTTGGCTCTGTCATAAAGAACTATAGTATTATCAGACGCCATCGAATTTTTAGTAGAGTATTTTAAACTTTCATAGGCTGACTGAGGATGAGAAATCGTTAAATAATCATCTGGGTTTATAATTTGAGCAGTAAAAGCCGAAACTAAAGTATATTCCGTGCCCGAGGCCGCTTTTTTGGTTAGCCTGAAACCTTCTATGGAAATTGGAGCCAAAGTCGGATTATAAAGAATTACATATTCGTCGTATGCCGATTCGCCGCCAATTCTAATCTCCGAAATTACAAGATGATTTGCCGGCTCGGCACTAGCCATATTAATGGCACCAAATAGCAATAGGAAGGGAAAAATAAGCATTTTTAGCATGATATTAATATAACACATAACAGTGCTATCATTGCAATAGAATTTTGCTTTATATGGACATTTATTTGCATAAATGAACGTAAAACCAGTGATTGATAACCCCGCAGAAAACTGACAAGGTGTCTTAAGAGGGTATAGCTTCTATTTCACACAGCAAAGCTGCGATGAATAGGCCCACAGAGATTAAAAGGAGCCCCTGCGCACCACCTTTTATCACATCATCACGTCTATTTTAAAATGATAAAATTGCTACGATCGTAGAAATTACGTCATCTTAAAGGTCGGCATGAGAAATTTTAGAGCTTTCTGTTAACTGCTATCCGTTTACTGTTAGCTTTAGGGATGCCACCACGCTATCTCCATCTGCAACAACACCTCGCCCTAACCCCTTCCTTAAAGGAGAGGAAAATAAAACCCATTAGCCTATTCGCATATCAGCTCATTAGCCTACAAGACGAGCATTGCGTCGCCGTAGGAATAAAACCGATATGGTTCTTCTACGGCTTTTTTATATGTTTCCATCGTAAACTTTTTTCCGGCAAAAGCCGATACCAGCATGATTAGGGAGGATTTTGGCAAATGAAAATTCGTAATTAAACCATCAACAACCTTAAATTTGTAGCCCGGATAAATAAAGATATCCGTCCACCCAGAACCTAGCTGTACTTCCCAATCAATAACGTCATTCTGAACTTGTTTCAGAATCCTGTCTTGAAATTGGGGGGATCCTGAAATAAATTCAGGATGACGATTTGGAGTGTCATGATGACGGGTTTTATAGGATATCGATTCCAGAACCCTTACTGTTGTGGTGCCAACAGCAATCACCCGCCTCCCCTCTTTTTTTGCCCTACTCACGGCCTCGGCTGTTTCTTTTGAAATGCTAAAGTATTCGGCATGCATTTTATGCTCTTCCACCACATCTGTTTTTACCGGCTGAAAAGTGCCAAGCCCGACATGGAGTGTTACAAACTCGATATCAATCCCCTTTTCCTCCAGTTCTCTAATAAGTCTTTTCGTAAAATGGAGTCCGGCTGTCGGAGCTGCTACCGAACCTTCTTCTCTTGCATAGATGGTTTGGTAATCGATTTTGTCGTGCTCATATGGCGTCTCTCTTTTGATGTATGGCGGCAAAGGCATTTCGCCCACTTTGTGTACCGCCTCCATAAGTTCGCGGCTGCTTAAACTAAAACTAACCTCGAAATCATCGCCGACTTTTTTAACCAGACCACTAAACAAACCGAAATCGAGTTCCTGTTCCTTGCCGCCTCTTACCAAGGCTGTCCAGGTATTTTCGTTTTTAGGACTAACTAAGAGAACTTCAACTGTTTTGCCACTCACACTTTTTCCGTAAAGACGCGCAGGAATAACCTTTGAATCATTAGCCACCAAAAGATCCCCTTCTTTTAAGAGGTCTTTTAACTCATAAAAATAATGGTCTTCTATAGTTTTCTTTTTCCGGTTTAAAACCATGAGTCTCGCGTGATCTCTCGGGATTACCGGCTCTAAGGCGATTTTTTCTTTTGGTAAATTGTAATTAAAGTCTTGGGTAAGCAATATAGATCCTCCTAAATGACTCTTAAGCCCTAATTAATTAAACTCTCGCAAATATCTAATTTCTCTAACCATACTACTCACCTCATTACCTATAATCCAAACTTTTTGTTATTTGGTGCTTGGGATTTATTTAGATCAATTAGGAATCAGGAATTTGGCCTTCATCAATATTTTGACTTTCCCATCCCTTGTCAATCACCCGCACCTGCTATAATATAGTTATAGGGTGGTTATTTATTTTACAGGAAAATTAGATGAAAATCAAAGGTAACGAAATAAAATACTTGCTTGTTTCCTCCGGCCTTATCGCTGAAGACCAACTTAAAGAGGCCGAAAAAGAAGCGTCTGAAGCCGGACAAAGCCTGGACCAGTATTTAGTCTCTAAAAAAATCGTTTCCGAAAGAGAGCTCTTTAAAACTTACGCCAAATATATAAACGTTCCTTATATCGATCTTCGAGACAGAATTGTTTCTAAAAATATTCTTTTTAAACTTCCGGAAAAACATGCCGAAAAATACCAAGCCGTATTCTTTGCCGAAGAAAACGGTATTTTCTTTTTGGCAATGTCGGATCCGGAAGATTTTCAGGCTGTCCAATTCATCGAGAAACAATCCGGCTTTCGAGTAAAAGTTTTTATGGCCACCAGCACCGATGTTTCTTACATTTTAGACCAATACAAAGAAGGTCTTCATTCCGAAATATCTCAAGCTATCGTTGAATCTGAAGAACAAGTCCAAGAATTTAAAGAAGAATTAAAAGATAACGCAACCACGGCACAAATTAATGAAATTGTTAAGGAAGCACCAATCGCCAAAGCTTTAAGCGTTCTCTTGGAATACGCCGTGAAGCAAAGAGCCTCCGATATCCATATCGAACCTAGAGAAAGCACAATCATGGTTCGCTATAGAGTAGACGGAGTTTTAAGAGAAACAATGACTTTGCCTTTGGCTATTCAATCCGCTTTAGTCACGAGGATTAAAATAATCTCAAATCTTAAAATAGACGAGCATCGTATTCCTCAAGATGGGCGCTTTAAAGTAAATATTGGGGACAAAACTATCGCCCTCCGTGTATCTACCCTGCCTGTAATTTACGGCGAAAAAATTGTCATGCGTCTTCTCGACGAATCCTCCAAGCCCCTCAATTTAGAAGAACTTGGATTTAAAGGAAAAGCCTTAGAAATTATAAAAAGAAATTTAGACAAATCTCATGGCATGGTTTTAGTAACCGGACCAACAGGTTCCGGAAAATCAACTACCCTTTACTCCATCTTAAACATTTTAAATACCACCGGAGTAAATATCTCCACCGTAGAAGATCCGATTGAATACCGCATAAACGGCGTTAACCAAACTCAAACAAACACCAAAGCCGGTATGACTTTTGCCTCGGGACTTAGAGCTCTTTTAAGACAAGATCCTGACATCATCATGGTGGGAGAAATCCGAGACACCGAAACCGCCGAAATGGCAATTCATGCTTCCCTTACCGGACATGTTGTTCTTTCAACTCTCCACACCAATAATGCCGCCACTACCCTGCCCCGATTTGCTGACATGGGCGTAGAGGCTTTTTTAATTGCCTCTACTGTTAATACAGTTATTGCCCAAAGGTTAGTACGAACCATCTGCCCGGAATGTAAAGAAAGCTACGAGCCAAATGCCGCCATGATCGAACAAATTCATGACGCCTTTAAGTTAAAAAGTCAAATCATAAATAATCCTAAAGACGAAGAAGATTCTAAGCTCCAAAATCAGGGCGAAAAGAAATTAAGAGGTCCGGCAAATAGCGAGCTTTATCATCGATCTATTTTAGAAAAGATTGCCGAAGACCCCAGTATTTTAAACAGAAAAGCTGATGACGATAACGAAAAAACTACCGCAAAAGAAACAAGGCCAACCGAAACCAAAGAAAAAAACACCGAAAATGCACCCGAAAAGATTGTTCTTTATAGAGGCAAAGGTTGCAGCAAATGCGATCAGGGTTATAAGGGCCGGATGGGCATCTATGAAGTATTGGAAATCGATACAGAAATTGGAGATATGATTATAAACCACAAATCCGCCGAGGATATCGAAGAAGCTGCCACAAAAAGAGGCATGCTTACCATGCAGCAGGACGGATTCTTAAAATCCTTAGAAGGAATTACAACTATAGAAGAAGTATTAAGAGTAACTAAAGAGTAAATTATGCCAAAATTCGAATATCTTGGAAAAGAAAAAAGTGGCCATATGGTTTCAGGAGATCTTGATGCTAAAAACAGAAATGAAGCCGTAAGTCTTTTAATTGAAAAAGGCCTGACACCCATTAAAATAAACGAATGTAAGAGGGGTATCTTTAAATCGAATAGCAAAAGAGAAGGTAGAATTTCCGGTAAAGAAAAAGTTGTCTTTTCCAGACAGCTAGCGATCCTTATAAATTCCGGCCTTCCCCTGGCCCAATCTTTTTCAATTCTCCAGAAACAAACCAGCAACCAAAAGTTTAAAAAAATCATCGAAGAAGTAGGCAAAGATCTGCAAGGTGGTATTTCACTTTCAGACGCTCTATCGAAACACCCAAAAGCTTTTAGCACCATCTTTGTTAACATGGTTAGAGCCGGTGAAATTGGCGGAACCCTCGACCAAACCTTAGAAAGATTAGCGAACCAAATGGAAAAAGATAGAGAAATAATTGCAAAAGTACGAAACGCCATGATGTATCCATCGGTAATTATTGTCGCCATGATTGGTGCTGTTACTTTTTTAATGGTTAAAGTTGTTCCTCAACTTTCGACAATTTTCGAAGATATGGGAGGAGAACTACCTATAAATACTCGCGCCCTAATATTTATCTCCAATGTTTTAAAAAATTATTTGATTTTCGTTATACTCTCTGTTGTCGGCACAATTTATGCTTTAAGACGTCTTGTTAAAACAAATAAAAAATTTAAATTCCATTTTAATGCTTTCCTTCTTAAAGTCCCGCTTATTAAGATGGTTATCATAAAGCTGAACACCGCCCGTTTTGCAAGAACGTTAGGCATGCTTCTAAACTCCGGAATACCGGTTATGGAATCCCTGGAGATTGTGAACAATTCGATTTCCAACGAGGTTTTTTTACGCAAACTAGCAGAAGCAAGAAATGCCGTTAAAAATGGGCAGACGCTTTCCGGAGCCCTCACCCAAACTGCTTTGTTTCCCCCATTGGTTTGCGAAATGATTTCGGTAGGCGAAGAAACCGGCAATCTAGAAGAAATACTCGCCAAACTAGCAGACTTTAACGACAAAGAGCTTGATTCTATTATCTCTAACCTTTCGGCAATTTTAGAGCCGGTAATTATGCTGGCTCTTGGCGGAATTGTCGGATTTATTGTCATTTCCATTCTTCAACCGATCTACACCATGTCGGATCTAGTATAAATCTAAAGAGAAAGTTATGAACCAAAAAGCGCTTAAAAAAAAGTCCAACATCAGCGAAATAATTATCGTGCTCATTGTTTTGTCTACTATTACAGCTCTTGCAACCGGTCTTATTATAAAAAGAAACAATCAGTTAAATAATGACGGTAAACGCAAGGCTTCTATCCTTGAAATTCAAAAAAGTCTCGAGAATTATTATGGCGAAGAAGGCATGTATCCGGCAAATCTCGATATGCTGATTCCAAATTATTTAGAAACTAAGCCCCCAGATATCGGTGATTATCCCTACGAATACATGCCTACAAGCAACAATATTACTTACAAGTTAAAAGTTAAGCTAGAGCGGCCGAACGTGGAAGATGATTACGTTGTTGACGATTCCGGCATGAAATACTATCAAGTTGAATCCAAACAGTAAAATTTATGAAAAAAGATAAAGGTTTTACAATTATAGAGCTTCTGGTCGCTGTTGTTATGGTTTCCCTTATTGCCGTTTCCATAGTGCCTCTTTATATAAACAGCATTAAAGCCACCCGATCTTCTGCTAACAAAGCTAAAGCTACAAATATTGCGGCCGCAAAAATTGAGGAACTAAGAAACAGGGAATTTACCGCCTTAGTTAATAACGAAACTTTCTCGGTTATAGAGCTTGGAGGCAACGGCACAATTATGGTAGAAGATCAAAATTGGGATGGTGTCGGAGGAATCACAACCGCAGAACAAGAACTGAAAAAAATAACAGTAAGGGTTAGTTGGTCTGAAAGCGGGCGAGCTTTAGAAATAAGCCTCCCTACTTATATTGCTCAAAACGGGATAAATAAAAAATGAAAAATAATAAAGGTTATACATTTATAGAAATGCTCATTGTTATTTCGCTTATTGGCGTTGTAATGACCGTAGTATCAAGCCTCTATATTTCTAACATTAACGTTTTTAAGGATACTCTAGAAAAAAGTTCTATTCAGATAAAAAATAAAAGTACCGTAAAAAGAATTAAAGACGACGTTCTCCAAGGAATTAAAATCGAAGAGATTTGGGTAGATGGCGGCACAACCTATACTTCTTCTACCAATCAAATCATTATTAATGTGCCATCCGTTAGTGCTGATGATAACTGGATTTATAGTGGTCCTGATCTTCGAATTGATCACATTGTTTATTGGACCGATGGGAATGGCGACTTGTGGCGCCGAGTTGATGCCACTTATTCTAATCCCACTAAAAGACAATCCGAGACGGCTCATGTAGTAGCAAGGGGAGCCACCTTAACCTTTACTTATAACGAAGCTCCCTCCACCGGAAATACAAAAAAAGTTGATATCGAGCTTCAAATACAAAAAAGCGCCAACGGCGAAAACTATTCTAACACAAATAAAACAAGCGCATTATTAAGGAATAAATAAATGCTAAACAGTAAGCAAAGAACAGTGAACAGAGAACAAAATAATACAAAGGGATCGATTTTAGTTCCGGTTTTGGTATTTATGTTAATTCTGGTTGCTATTGCCACTTCGCTTACTTCTCTTGTCGTAAAAAACATTAAATCAAATCGCTTACTCTTAAATCAAACTCTTTCGCTTCAAGGCTCTGAGGCCGGAATAGAAAAAGCTCTCTGGAATTTAAAAAATGGCATCAATGACCCTGCGATTACGGGCAGCGAGTCCGATTTTTGGGAATATGAAACCACCATAACAAGCGGCGTTGATGAGAAAATTATAACTTCAACCGGATACTCCCCAAATAAAACCGGATACAAAGCCCGAAAAACAATTAGAACCGTTCTAAAAGATTCGCTATACATTAATTCAAGCCTCGCCTTCCAATATGCCGCCCAAATTGGCGATGGCGGACTAACAATGAAAAACTCGTCGACTGTTAAAGGTGCCGTCTACTCCAATGGAGATATAAACGCAAATATCGACACTCTAATAGAAGGAGATGCCTATACGTCAGGAGTCTTTACGGATGCCGTCTGGCCGGCCCTCCAAAACCACAATCCGCCATACGAAAAAAGTGCCGGAAATCCGCCAAATCCCTCTATTCCTCTCCCCGATTTAAGACTAGAATCCTTTAAGGCACTGGGACAAAGCCCAGAAATAAGCGGGGGAGATTACACCGTTCCAACAAAAACAACTGTAGAACTAGGACCTGGCAAAATTAACGGAAATCTAACTTTAGGAAAAGAAGCGACTTTAGAACTTAAAGGTGTTATTTATATCACTGGTAATTTAAACGTTGGCAATGATTGTAAAATCAGGCTTCATCCTACGATGGATGCCGGCACCGCTATCGTAGTTCATGGCACCGTTACAATAGGCAATGGCACTACCGTTTTTAGAAAAGGGCCAGATTACATTATTATCTTTTCCGAAAGCACTAACATAGGATCTCCTGCTATTACTTTAAATACCGCTACAGAAACTGTAACTGATGAAAATGGCGGCGTTTATTATGCTGGGCAAGGTCTTATTAGTGTTCACAACAAAGCTTGGCCTATTGCTGTTTATGGCTATAAGGTAGAGCTAAATAACAGCGCCACACTAGACTACGATAATGGTCTGGCTAATGCTAAATTTAAATCCGGTAAAGGCGCAACCTGGGCCGTCGTCAGCTGGCAAGAAATAAACTAACGCTTGACAACCAATAACGACATTCATTAATATAGAGATAAGTAATAGTACTAACAAAAAATTTTAACGGAGGGTTAAATGAAAAACCTAAGAAAATCCGAAGGCTTTACCCTGATAGAGCTTTTGGTAGTTATTGCCATCATCGGCATCTTAGCCGCTTTTGTGATGGTAGCTGTATCTAGCTCCAAAAAGAAAGCTAGAGATGCTCAAATTAAGTCTGCCTTAGCTCAAGTAAGAACGTCGGCAGAAGATTATTACGACACTAATGGTGATTATGACGGCTTTACCGCAGCAGCCGCACTAACAGCTGATGTTACAGCAGCCGGAAGTACTCTAATAGTCAATGAAAATGATACCGGATATGCTGCTGGCGCTCAGCTTATAAATGTGCCGGCCGATTCTTGGTGTGTCGATTCTACTGGCGTTGCAAAGCTAGAAGTCGGTGTTACATTTGCTGCCCAGACTGCTTGTCCATAAGAAATCTTCAATCTGAAACAACCCCTGTTTTTACGGGGGTTGTTTTGTTTTTTAGTTGCTCAGGTACCCGCGTCCTAAAAAACTGTTTATTGTTTATCAGTTTTTGTTTATTATAAATAAGGAGGGTTAAAAAAATTAAAACGGATCTATTTTATAAAAAACATAAACCTACCATTGGGCTTGATATCGGAGCCACCTCTATTAAAGTTGTCCAGCTAAAAAAAGTTGGGGAAAACGCAAAACTACTTGGCTATTCAAAAATCGGTCTTCCGGGCGGATGCATTTCCGAAGGTATTATTTACGACCCCGAAACCGTAGCAAAATATATCGGTCAGCTAATAAAAGAGCCCAAATATGGCAGAATTAGAGCCGAAAGAGTAAATGCCGCAATTTCGGAATCTTTTATTTTTACGAGGGTCTTAGAGCTTCCTGAGATGAACCGGGATGAATTAGAACAAGCTATTACTTGGGACGCCGAACAATATATTCCCATAAGTCTTACCGACCTTTATATAGATTACCAAGTTTTAGGCCCCACACTAAGCGGTAAAGAGGGGGTTAACGACGTTGTTTTAGTAGCTGTTCCAAGAATGATAGTCGATTCCTTTATAAAAACAATAGAAATCCTTGGACTAGAAGTTGGCGTCTTAGAAACTAATCTTTCTTCAATCGCAAGAGCTGTAATCCCCAAAAAAGATCAAAGCGAAATTATCGCACTTGTCGACGTTGGCGGCGAAAAAACCAATATTGCTATTTTTGATAAAGCCATTAGGATCACGGGGTCGATCCCAAAAGGAGGGGTCGATTTTACCAGAAGCATTTCGGAGAAACTTAAGCTTAACATTCTCGAAGCTGAGGAGTTAAAAAACCACGAGGGATTGCCGGGAAAAAATAACAAGGTTAAAGACGCCATGGAACCTGCAATGCTAGAAATTATAGCGGAGATAAAAAAAGCCATCAATTATTATTTCGAAAAAACAAATGCTAATAAAAAAGCTCAGATTTCCAAAGTTTTAGTCTGCGGCGGCAATGCTTCGGTCCCTGGATTTGTTGAATTTTTGGGCGAACGCACCGGTGTTAAAACCTTGATGGGAAATCCTTGGGCCAATATTTCGGTTTATCCCTTGAAACCGGTACCAAAATTAGAAGCGCCAATGTACACAACCGCCATTGGTCTTGCAATGAAAGGCAATTAAAGATGCTTAGCGTTAATCTCCTGCCACCACAATATAAAAAGGAAGTTGAGTTATCTAAGGATAATAGAAAGAAATTATCAAAGATATTTATAAGTACAGTAATCTTAGTTTTTGTTTTGGCTCTTTCCGGTGGAAGTTACTTGTATTTTAATCAAATTGTAAGGGAAAAAACAGATGCTATTTCGAAATTAGATCCGCAAATTAATGATTTGGGGAAGACTGAAAAAAAGTTTACCTCTCTTCAGGGGCGCATTGAATTGTTAAAGACTCTTGTAAACGATCATTTGTATTGGAATGACCTCTATGAAACGATATATGCCTCCCTGCCAACAGACGTAAAATTTAATCAGATTATCTTAAACTCGGACCTTAAGAAATCACAGCAAATAACAGGGATATCGCCGGACTTAGAAAGAATCGCCACCTTCAGGGAAACTCTCGAAAATAATAACTTCATGAGTGAAGTAAAAATTGAAACGATTAGCTACTCCGACAATACAAATGATAAGGGCTATAGCTTTAAAATTAATTTTAAACTATCTAAAGAAGCTTTTGCCATGCAAAAGGAGGGGAATAGATGACCGCCAGCTCCCTGAATAAGAATTTTAAAAATTTAGCTATCGTAGTTTTAGCTTTTATTTTAATGCTGTCAATTGGCTCGATTTACGTTATTTGGTCCAAAGGAAGTGAAGCAAATAGATTAGAAATGGATTATAAGGAAAAAAATAATCGACTTGCCCATCTAAAGGAAGTGGAGAAGCAATACCAAAGGGAAAGTCAAATCGAACAAAGAGTCTTTGAGGCCCTCCCTACTTCCGAAGAAGCTTCTGAATTCTTACTTGACCTTTCGAACTTTGCCAAAGAGACGGGCGCCACTATAAGCAGCATCAGTTTCCCGCTATCAACAAGTAAAGACGATAAAATAACAAACTACCAAACAAAAATACTATTAACGGCGCCGACAGCCGATCCGATTCATCAAGTTATAAAAAGATTGGAAGCCAACAAACGTCTTCTTGACATCCTCGATACCGACTTAAGAAACGATAGTAAAAATATACAAGCTAACATAACAATTAAAGTGTATTACAAAAATGATGAAAAAAAGCAAAACAACTAAAAAAATAGATATTATTAATATGTTGATGATTAGCTGCCTTCTTTTTGTCCTACTGCTGGCAGCAGAGATTGTCTTCCTTGGATTCTTTAAGAAATCACCCGATCCAGACCCCTTAAATCCGCCTCAAAGTAACAAAAAAGTACTCGATAAACTAGACGAATTCAACTCGCTTGCCAACTGATTAGCCTAGCTGGGTTTTGCCGGCTTTTCAACGCTCCCGGCCGAAGCTTCGTCATTATTTCGCTTGTAAATATAGGGCGATTTTTCTTGAGCATGCCTTGTTTTGTCTAGTAACTGATAGGGCTCTTTAATGAAAGGGAATTCGATGCTTGGAACTTCTCCGGCCGTCATTACCTTAACGGTCCCGATTTTAAAAATAGTATTAATAATCCCCGTCACATCCACCTGAACATCTTCAATATTTTCCAGTCTTGCAAAGGCTAACTTGCGGCTAATTAAGCTATTCTGATCGATATCCAAGATCCGCTCACTGGTTAAAATACCTACGGTAAGGTAATGCATCACCCAAGCGATATAAAAAGTAATAATTGCTGCTAGATACAATATCGAATCTAATAACATGAGCAGTTTTTTGACATCTCCTTCTATTGATACAAATAATGGTAAACTTAAAATAATAGTAGCGAGCGATAAAAGGAAGGCGCTAGAGGCGATATTTGGCCAAATCGCAAACCAATGTTTTCTAAAAATATGCACGATTTTTTCATTTTCTCTCTGATCGGGAAAAGTCTTATCTATCATTTAAGCCACCTAAAATATTCATGGGTTTTGTTAACTTAATGTCAAAGCCCATATCCCAACTCTCACCGAATATGGACATAAAAGAATACAATAAAACGATGCCAATAATTATGGCTACTATTTTGATATAACGATTAGTTGGATCTCCGACAAAGCTATTTCTAATTAGCGTAAGAGATCCCACCACAAAAGAAGCTAAAAGCAGGAAAACGACAAATAAGTAAATGTATAAAAATATAATCATCCTTTAACTATCTTATAATACTGCCGTATAATTTGTCTACTCCCTACTGCCGACCAAAGCTGGATTTTACTCATCTGAGCCTCTATCCCCTCCTGAGAATCATAGTAAGCCGCCCGATCTTTATTCGAATCAAAATAATATAGCTCGGGAACACCTCTCATCGCGGCAATCGCCATAATAGTATTTTCAGCCGTAACTAATAAAGCGTTTCTTAAGATTTTTATAGTTTCATCAGACCATCCTTTTTTATAAGCCGAATCTATAACTTTAGATAAACCGAGCACCGTGTAAGCCGTCTGCTTTATCCAAATTACTTCACCATGATAATCTAAAGTTCCAAAACCGCTTTTATGATCCACCACGGTTGGCCCGGCCGGCGTAAAAAAATATTCAGAGTTAAGAAGTCTCCTTGCAAAACTTAAGGCTTCATCTTCGGCGGGCTCCAGATACATAAATAAAGATGCTTCGTCGGTATGATTTACCCTTAAGGATTTAAAAGTTAAATTTTTATTATCCTCGACCTCATAAAGCGCAAGGGCCGATCCCAAAAGACCATCCTCATTAAAAAACTCATATCTCTTTTGATTCTTATCCCACTTTAAGATTAAATCTTCAATATCCGGAGCCTCTAACTCTAAAACCTCTAAAAAATCTCGGATGAGCCTTAAAGCAGCCGGATAATACACCACGTTTACATCATATGGCGCAATAGGCTGAGACACATATCTATATGCCGATCTGGAATCTCGCCAGTTTCCAGCGTCCCAATACTCATCTTTATTATAGAGCCTCTGGCGCGGCGGCTTCTTTCTAAAAGTAGCTACTTTTTTACTTCGAGCCTCCGAAAGAATAAACTTGGCGACATTTTTAAGCTTCATTTTATTTTCTTTTACAAATTCCGGAGAAACCACCTTTAAGCCCAAAATATAACGCGGTTCAATATCTATCATGTGTCTAGTTATTATCCGAGCATTTGCTTCCAGCATAGCGCTCGCCTCAAGTCTTTCGTGACGAAATTCACCTACAATGTCTTCGTGCCAACCCATGCCTTTTTTAGTAACAAACTTTAAAGCTTGAGCGTACATATAATCAATTATTTCCTGGGGAAAATCCCCTTCCCCAAGATCTGCGGCTTCCATCCAATCTCGTGGAAAAATCGTGCCGTATTCAAAACCGCTAGTTTTATCATAAGTTATCAAGTGCTCAATTTCGGCTTGAGTCCTATCTAAAATGTTACTGATCAGTTCTTGCTTGTCATCAAAAACACCAAGATCAATAATGGGAGCCGTTAAAACCGTTTTGACTTTTCGCCGATAGATTTTATCAGATTCGGCAATAATTAAAACAGGGATATGATCGCGGCCTTCGAGCTTTAAATGAAATCCCCGCCTTCTTTCATCTCTAGAAAGCTTAATATCCTTGGGAAGATTAAAAGTTGAACCATACCAGTGATGGGCATAGCGACGCCTAAAAAAAAGCCTTTTTCGCTCGCTTAATTGCTCCGCGTATATATAATTAGGCTCCAAATCGGGATACTGATTCACCAATTCCTGATAATTTTTTCTCTTTTCATATGCCACTTCCGTAAGACGACGCACTCTTCTTACATTGCGAACTACCGGATCCGGTAAAAAAACATCATTTTTTTTAATTATGAGCTCAACATAAAGCTTGCCGCTTTTTGAATAAACTTTTTCTACACTGAGATCGTCTTTATAAATTCCTGACAAACCCAAAAATAAATGATTGCCCGGACCCACAATCCGGAGCTGGTCCAACGAATCAAAGTCCATGTAGTACGGGCCCTCAATCCAAAGGTTGCTCGCTTCTAATTTCATTACCCCCCCTTAAATTATTAGGCTATGATGAGAGGTAAGGGCCAGGAAACCAGTTTGGTAAGAGGACAAAGATACAACCAATCATAATGCCTACACCTAAACCTCTTAACCATACTGGCATCATTACCCTCGCTCTAACCTATCATCATATTTTTCGGCAAACGAATACGTGCAGCCGCAGAAATTTTGCATATATAATTCCATTTTCATTGCCGCTTCTCGACCTTCTTTAAATCCCGGTCTAAAATCCTCGCTTATAAACTCTACTCCATAACAACAAGCTAATTCATCGCCAATTTTCATAATTAATTCCTGATTTTGATACGGGCTCACCAGAAGAGTTGTCGAAAAAGCCTTAAAGCCTAATTCTTTTGCTTTTTTCGCCGTTTCCTCTAGACGCAAATTATAACAATTAAAACACCGCGTCTTATCGTTACTATTAATTGCTTGAAAATACGATTTTGGCAGATAGTCTCCCACTAGAATCCTTATACCTATAAATTCGGTAGCTTTTATTGCATTTAGAAACCTCAAGTCATATTCGGATTTCGGATGAATATTTGGATTAAAATAGAATGCGGTAACCTCAAATTCTTTTTTTAAAACCTCGCCGGGATACGTAAGACATGGCCCACAGCAGGTATGCAATAAGAGTTTCTTCATAAGAGTTAATTATATTTGACTACGAGACATTTTCAAGAAGAATTATATCTTTTAAAAAGGGTCGAACCCTCCGGACGGAGGGTTCGACCCTTTTTGAGGAATTGGCAGGTGTATTTGTAAGGAATTTCTAAAACCACTCATCTCTCTTAAAAAGCCCGCCTATGTTTTTCACCCAGGAGAAGGTGTCTTCTAAGGATTTTATGATTAGCTGGAGGATGGATTTTTCCTGAGTTGGGGTTACAAATGAAAGGTCGCTGGATTCGGTTAGGTTGCCCCGTTTGTCTTTGGCCCTAATGTGAAAATGATATGTAGTAGAAGGATTTAAGTCTTTGATTATTACCGTGTGACTCGTTGTGTGGTTTTGGTCTTCTGTGGTTTTGTACTCGTATTTACCGGAAATAACGCCTTCGCCGTATTCTATCTGCTTAGTGGATGGTTTATTAGTTACCCAAGTAATTATAACTCCGGCATATTCGTCTTCTGAGCCCATGGGCAAGAGATCAATCTTTATATCTTTTATTTCAGGGCCGGTGGTATCCAGCGGAGTTTTAAATTGGTAAACCTGGCTCTTTGCCTCGTTACCGTGTTTGTCCCTGGCTAAAATCTGGAAATAATACTGGGTATTATCTTCCAGGGAATCGAGGGTCATTTCGTGGGCCTTGCCTTGCTGGGAAGATCCTTTTCTTAATCCTAAAGCCTCATCTTTACCATAAGCTATCTGGGAGTCGGTATTTACGTTAGTCTCCCAAAAAATTGTGGCATCGTAGAAGTTTAGATCCTTTATTTTGATATTAGGAATTTCGGGGCGTAAAACGGCAGTAAACTGGTATTCTTGGGAGACATATTCAATATTATAAGAATCCGTACCTTTAACCCGGTAATAGTAAACCTGACCGGGCGTTAAGTTCTTTAGATCGATAACGTGTTTTAAAGAATGATTGTTATCCCCGGCCGACATAGAGTAGTTTGCGGAAACAAGGCCGTACTCTACCCAAGAGGTGGTGGCAATAGCCGTATCCCAAACTATTCTGGCAGAGGTAGCGGTGATGTTTTCTTCCGCCACTTTAGTGGCATCGGGCGCAATAGTAAACTGGGCGCTGTCAAAGACTCTTGTCTGGAAGGTCTTAAATTCCGTTTCCGACAAAAACTTATCTCCCGTTACAGACCGTATCTTATAGGTATATGTGCGGCCGGGTTTTAGAGCCTTAATTATAACCTGATGATTTTTTACCAAAGACGGCTCGCCGGCTGTTTGAGATGGTTCTTCAGCTTCACCAGACAGTTTCTCCAGCTTATATTCAGCCGAGGAATCGGAATCTATATTAGTATTCCAGCTAACCGTAGCCGTGGTGGTGGTAGTTTCTACCCTGATATCCATAATCGCAAAATCTAAAGTGGAAAATTCGCGCCAAGTTGCCGCCGCTGAGTCATCAATATTGCCTAGAGAGTTTCTGGAAACTATACGATATTCATAAGCTGATCCTTTGTTTAGAGCCTTTATATCAACAGAGTGGTTAGCGGTTGGTTCGGTTCTGTCTTTACCGGCCGCAATTACCGTATTCGTTCCTTTTACCCTATATTCAACCAAAGAATCGGTACTTTGGTCGGTATCCCAGATGATAGTTGCTGAAGAAACACCAATATTTATTGCTTGCGGATTTGATACCGTGGGTTTGGCAATAGCCGGGTTTATAGAAACAGGAGCCAGATAACTAGATTCATTATTCATTGCCTGGCCGCCAACTGCCGGATTAATAACTGTTCCAGTTAAATACTTAAATTCGGTGCCGGCATTATCCACAGCCGTTACGTAATAATAAAATTCTTTATTTGAATCTGCCTCGACAATGCCATCAACATGGTAATTGTCTTCTATACTTGTTTTAGTGGCTATAACCTGGAGGTCTGTTTTAAAAACAGTATCAAAATAGCGATAGACCCGATATTCCTTAAAATCTAAAACACCATTTCTTTTATTCTGATCATCTAAACTTGACAGCATCTGCCAAGTAATAATGTTTCTTAAAAGAGTGTTTTCTATGCCATGAATATCTTTAACTTTTACGTCTTGGGGAGCCTTTGGCTTAGTTACATCCGGAGTTGTGTCCCATCCAAAATGAGGCTGATTTAAGTCAACAGAAGACAAGGTAGAAATAAATGGCACTGGGGTGTCATTGGAAAAAGCGGTGACACGATAATAATAAGCTGTAGCATCGAGTATCTTGGAGGTTTGGCCCTTGGTTAGCGTAAAACTTTGGGAGGCTCCAGCGCCAGAGCGGCTTAAATAAGATTTAGGAACGCCGGAGGCTACATCGGCATTGGAAATATCGTCATCAACATAGTTATAGGTAACGTTTGATTCGTCAAAAGATAAGTTTCCGCCCAAATTAACTGTTACAATTAAAGCTGCTTCATTTAGCCACTGAGTTGATGTTTGACCCTGGGGAGTAATAATCGAACGGTAAATCTTATAGCCAGCTATTCGATAGCTATTGCCGATATCCCCCGTTGGCATTTTTGAACCTTTATAAGTAACGGTATTTTTATGGCCGACTTCCGCATCGGTAATTAAACCAGTTCTAGTAGTTACCGTTACCTCCGTTGGCGCCGTTGGCGTTGAGTTGTTCGGCGTACTTGCTGTTACTGCTCCTGTAAAATAATCCGTGGCATCGCTCGGGTTACCCGCAGAATCAACGGCATAAATCTTGTATTCATAGGTTTCCGCGCCGTTAGAACTAAAATTATAATTATCCGTCGCATTCGTGCTTGTATTGCTAGACCTATAAATATTTGCGGTGATATCTGCAAAAGAACCTTCCGGGGATGGAAAAGTTTTTCTCCTGTAAATTCGGTAATCTGTAGTTCCAGAACCGTTTCCGGATGGCGTTCTTAAAGTGTTTTTTACATCAATGCTAGGCGCCCAGGAAAGATCAATCTGATTGTAGGCCACAGGATCAGCCGAAAGATTGGTTGGAATTGGCGGCGGTGTCGCGTCAACCGTTTTGGCTTTGTTCCAGTTTCTAATACCTGTTGGGTCTAAGAGATTAGATGATGGGATAACGGCTGATTTGTTTCCGGATGGATCAACAGCCACTATCCGATAATGATATGTTGCAAAGTCGTTTAATTTGGTTGAAACCTCGGTTTTAACAATGCCGTCGAAAGCTAAATTGTTAGCGTCATTATCGTAGTAGACCAAAGCCGGTCCACCCTGCATATTTAAATAGCCCACTAATTTATAAACGTTTTGATCCCCCGATGGCTGATCGGCATCATTTTGATTCCGGTAAATTTCGTATCTGGAAATTGTACCCGAACCATCAGAAGCCGCGCCCCAGTTGATCTTTATTTCATATCCTTTATTGGCTACATCGAAGCAGTTGGGAGCCGTACCGTCGCACGCCGTAGATATAACATCTGATGGATCGCTTGGTGCGCTGGTGTCTAACGAGGTTACTTCAACATAATTGCTCCAATCAGAGGTAAGATTCGCCCCATCTTTCGACCGAATACGATAATGATATCTAATACCGTTTTCCAGGCCCGGATCGGTGTAGCTAGTTACATTTCCAAGCTGAAGCGTTACCGCATCAATGTTCCAATCCTGATAATATTTAATTCTTTGGATTTCGTAACCGGCCATCCCGGCTCCGGTTCCGTCGCTCGAAGTATCCCACGCAAAAGAGATAGCTCCCGGATTAGAAGTGTCTACCACCCTAAAATTGTTAACGCCTGTTGGATTTAAATTATCAAACTTGTAGATAAACTCTGTTGGGGTCTCGCTTTCGTTGCCAGCATTGTCATATGACACTACTCTAAAGTAGTATTGGCCATTAATTGCAAGACTTGTCACTTGATTATGATTGTTTCTCGTGGCCTCTGCAATCATAGTTGATGGCACACCGGCGTTTAAATCAAAATAATATTTGTATCCGGCAATGCCCGAAGCATCAAGATTATTATTTTTGTCATTTGCAGTTTGATCCCAGGCAAAATACGGGTTTTGATAAGTCTGCCAATCGGCAGCGATAAGATCGGTCCCAGGGGTTTCAATATCAGGATGCACTTTTAGATTAGAAACATTGGCAGGAGGGGTAATGTCTAGGATAATTTGATCACTTTCATTGACACTTATATTCCCTGCCATATCTTTTGCTCTTACATAAACGGTTTTAGCAGCATCCGCACCTTCCAAATACCAAGCATTAGTAATATCCTGGGAAATCCCGGAAGCAGTTCTTTCCACATAATGCGTCCAGTCGGTACTTTTACTGTTTACGGTTCCGGTACCTGAATATGCCCCCCAATTCGTGCCGTCTTCGGAAAATTGAATTTTAAGATTACCCGATGAGCCGCCCGTATCGTTAAATATTCCGGATGCCGTTAAAGTTCTTGTTGAGGAATTGGCATACGTTGTTCCGAAATTTAGGGAAAAATTAGACACGGTCGGCTGACCTTGTTCTATGTTAAACCGCCCTTCGGTACTAGACCAACCGGAAACCCTTCCGACAGAATCCAAATATCTTACTTTATACTTATAATTTCCAGGACTTAATCCTGTTTGGCTAACACTTAAAACTGCGGGTGAACCGTTATATGAAAAGGCCGAGCCCTCAGCAGTGTGATTTCCGGAAAAAGGATTAGCCAAAGGAACAACTTCAATTTGAGGAGTTAGTGTTGTGCCCCCTTCCACTCCGCTTGCATAAAAACTGGATTTTATTTGAGTTTCGTTAGTCCAGCCGTCCCAGCCTATTACTGTTGTCCCATCGGAACGGTATGCACTGAGCGTACCGGGCGGGTCAAGAAAATTGTACATAAGCTTAAGCTCAAATAATGTCGGTTCTGCATCTGCCCCCGTTCCCGTAAACTGGAGTTTTATTTCTATTCTTCTTGTGGGTGTTAAACTGCTTAGATTTATTTCACCTACGCCTTCATTAGGCCCTACTGATATATTGTCTCCATCAGGTAAGTCCTGCCAAGTACCGGAATAAGTATTAACTGCATTTATCCAGTCATCATTAAAGGTACGGTATTGAACCTTAATAGCTCTTGAAACAGGGATGCTGGTAATGCTTCTTAAAGATGCCCATTTATATTTTTTTCCTTGCCCGGCATCAAAACGAAGACCACCCTCACCAATGGTACCGGAAGCATAAAAAGGATTCAGAACCTGGTATACATAAACTCCGCTTCCACCAGGTCCACCATAACTGCCACTTGTATAGCCTGGCAAAACAGAAGGCGTGCCGGATACAGAAGGAGACTCAATCGTTATTCTGCCTCCGCCACCATGACCGCCGTCACTAGAATTATAGGCCGTTTCGACACCGCCTCCGCCACCATTCGCAGAAATCAAATTAGCATTAGCGATATTGCTTGAGGATTTAATATATATACCTCCGCCACTACCTCCACCACCGGTATTACAAGAGAGGCAATTTGAGGAAGAACCACCACTAGCTAAAATAGTACCATTGTTGATCAGGTTTACCTGATATGCTTTGATTTGAGCCAATCCACCTCCATTACCGCCTACTTGGCCACTACTGCCACCGCTGCCACCCGAACCGTAATCAGGAAAGTCAAAATAAGGACCCCTTAGTACGGGATTCCCAGGTTCACCCCACACAGAGCCATAACCCCCAACACCCCCATAAGCACCACCATTACCGGGGTGATTCAACAAGCCTCTTCCTCCCCCAGGTCCGGAGCCGTCTCCATAAAGACCACCTCCGCCATAACCCTTACCACTCGCATCAACCTTAGAAGTAGCACCATCAATAATAAATTTTCCTAAATTAGAATCATCCCAGGTCATACCGCCTGGTTTAGTACTGGCTACATTGATATCGATGCCCTTTGTCGCATAGCCCGCCATGCCTTGCTGGTGCGTAACATTTCCACCGTTTATTATTTTAAAACTTGTGAAGTTAAAGATTCTTTTCCCCAAGCCATGATTCGTTCCCGTAGAATTGTCAATGGCGTACGGAAGAGTTACTGTAACCCCGTTCTTTAAGTAAGTGCCATCCGGTCTTCTGATGGTTAATATATTATTGTTTAAGAGAAACGAACCATCAGAACCGTCACCAAAATTAATAGACGTTGCCATCTTCACGTCTCCACCAGCCGTAACATCCAGCTGACCGGCCGGATTTTGCGTTGTTGCATCGCCTGTAGTGTTTGAATTATTAAGAAAATGACCCTGATCCGTCCAGCTAACACTATTCGCCCCGGCCTGCACCGGCTTGGGTTTGGGAGTAAAGTTATAGGGAGACAAAAATTGAATCGTCAGAAAAAGAACGGTCGAAAAAACAAAAGCCGAAATCGAAGTATAATGGATGTGTTTTTTGTAAGGAGAGGAAGACATCTTATAATAAGTCTTTTGCTTAGCATAAAGTTTGTAATGAAATTTATAAAAAGTCACGTGCAAAAAATATCGAAGTTCTGCGATTACAAGACGAACAACCATTAAAGAACGAATAATGTTTTTAAGTAAACCCGGCTTATCTAAAATACTATCTTTCTTTTGATATTTCTTACCAACATGCTCTACATATTTAGAAAACCTAAAGAAAAGACGAGCCTCCCGGCTTATCCTCCCCAAAGGGTTAGACCCTTTTTGAAAGGGTCTAACCCTTTTTGGGGCTTTAATCTTTCTAATTTTCTTAAAGATTTTCTTGTTCATTTGTCCTTTGCAAAAATTGGCATGTGGGTTAATTAGAAAATACTATTTCTTAACCAATTGGCCCATTCTAAATACCAAAAATAAGCGGTCTCCCACCTAATACAAGAATAATAAAAAACCACCTATAAAACAAGTGGTAAGCCTTTTATAATACGGTGATTACGGTTGGTTAAATACAACCATCAGAAATATATTCTGGATTTTTAAAACAATTTATCCTGACCACTTCCAGAATGAGGCATATTTAGATGACGATAAGCCGCCGGAGTGGCCTTACGTCCCCTAGGGGTTCGCTCCAGAAATCCAAGCTGCATCAGAAACGGCTCGTAAACTTCTTCGATCGTGTCCCGCTCCTCGGAAGTTGATGCCGCAAGAGTGCCAAGGCCAACGGGACCACCGCTAAATTTATCGATTATAGTAGTTAAAATATTCCGATCGATTTTATCGAGTCCCAATTCATCCACGGCTAGAAGTTCCATGGCTTTTAAGACATCGCTCTCGCCTACCTTGCCATCGCCCTTAACTTCCGCGTAGTCCCGTACCCTCTTTAGAAGTCGGTTGGCAATCCGAGGCGTTTTTCTGGCTCTTTTGGACATTTCCAGAAGCGCTTCCTCATGCACTAAAATATCCAGAATTCTTGCAGATCTTTTTAGAATCTGGGAAATCTCGTGATCCTCGTAATACTCTAACCGATGGATTAAGCCAAAACGATCTCTAAGCGGCGAGGACAGCATCCCGGCCCGAGTTGTGGCTCCTATTACCGTAAATTTAGGTAAGTCAATTCTAATAGACTTTGCCCCGGGTCCTTTACCGATAATAATATCTAAAGCAAAATCCTCCATGGCCGGATATAAGATTTCTTCCACTACCCTGTTAAGACGATGAATTTCGTCTATAAACAAGACATCCCCCTCGGACAGATTGGTTAGAATAGAAGCTAAATCCCCCGCCCGTTCAACGGATGGTCCAGCCGTAATTTTTAAGTTGGCTCCCATCTCTCCGGCAATAATGCCCGCCAAAGTGGTTTTGCCGAGTCCCGGAGGTCCATACAAAAGAATGTGGTCTAAGACTTCTCCCCTTTTTTTATGAGCCTCAAGAGTAATTTCTAAGTTTTCTTTGATGGTTTTTTGACCTATAAAGTCCGAGAACTTTTTAGGCCTTAATCCCACTTCAAATTCTTCTTCCTGCTCTTCTATTAGATTATTATCCGTTATTTCGCGCATAAAATTCCTCTCATCTGTCATTGCGAGGAGGCTTTGCGACGCGACAATCTCTGCCCCAAAAAAATAATGGGATTGCTTCGTCATGAACTACTGTTCTTTCCTCGCAATGACAATTATAAGACGCTATATATCATCATACAAATCTTTCCATTCCGGATTAAATCTATCAATTAACTCCATCTTCTTTTGTCTTGATCCGGCTTTTATCTGTTTTTCTCTTAGAATGGCATTTTCTATATTATCAAATATCTCATAATAGACTAGTTCATTTACATTATACTTTTTAGTAAAACCTTCAACTAGCTTTTCTTTATGTTCCCATAAGCGTTTCTGCAAATTATTAGTTACTCCGATATAAAGGACCATATTTGCTTTGTTGGTCATGATGTAAATGTAGTATTGTTTGCTTTTAATTAAAACCTATTCTGTCATTGAGAGCGCTATCGAAGCAATCTCCTTAGCTTAAAAGCTAGATTGCCGCGCTCCTTAAAGTCGCTCGCAATGACAATACTCTACCCTCTTATTATTTTCAACGCTTCTTTAATTCGATCTTCCGTCCCAATAACACCTCTATCCACTTTCTTAACTGCCTCAGCAGCTTCTTTTGAAGAATATCCGAGAGAAACTAGGGCGTCATAAACATCGTCTTGCTTTCCTGCTCCCACAGATATTTTTTCCAGCTTTCCCGCAAGCTCTAAAACCAATCTTTCCGCCGTTTTTTTACCGATTCCCGGGACGCTTACAATAAGATTTGGGTCACCGGCATCAATCGCTTCTAATAACTTTTCCGAACCTAAAGCCGAAAGAATATTAAGTCCGGCCTTTGGGCCAATTCCGGAAACCCCAATTATCTTTTCAAACAGCGCCAGTTCTTCTTCGGTTTCAAAGCCGTATAATGCCAAAATATCTTCCCTGACCTGGAGATAAGTATGAAGTGAGATTTCTTCGTTTGCTTTAGCTCTACCAAGAACGCCAAACGAAACGGCTAACTTGTATCCGACTCCACCAGAAGTCAAAACCACCAAATAGCCTTCTTTTTTATAGACTACTATTCCGCTCACTAAGCTAATCATTGCAATCCTGTATTTAAACCAACATCGCCCTGATTATAGCAGATTTTTATATAAGAACACAGATAATTAAGGCATGGGATTTACCAGTTATAAAAATAACGGGCTCAATAAGCAGGCTAGACGGGCCAGGAAGAACCATCCTCTTTATCTTTGAAGAAAGGAAAATGTTGAGCATCAATAAGCTTTTATATCATCTAATAAAACAGTGTAATCCGAACTTACACCTAAATTATTAGAAATCCTTAAGTACCTTACAGCATCTTTAATGGTATTTGGTATGCCCAAAATATCCCAAGTATTAGCCGTTGTCGTAAAGTCTTTATTTTGCCAAGTTGAATTGTCCTCACTAAAGGAAACCGCAAATTTGGGAAAAGATAAGCTAATGCGTTCCTAAAAAGAGTTTAAGAGTTTCGGAGATTCAGCTTCATTTTACATACCCTCAGTCTGAATACTATTACTGCATTGCCGTTCTGTCATTTAAACCGGAAGAAATTTCCGGGACAAGAATAGCTGCCGACCAAGTATTTGCAACCGTATCATATTTCTTTAAAGCAAGTTT